>ULSR01067619.1_pt1 | contig 17812 bp, 10 predicted proteins | sample 1956861 | NCBI WGS metagenome assembly ULSR01 (sample SAMEA4835713, study PRJEB28245) | human gut metagenome | biome: gut microbiome; material: fecal sample | place: Denmark | collected 2008 | reverse complement strand
AAGTTCTTTCAGAACTATGTTAAACTGTAAGCCATTGTATATAAGCACGATAAGAAAACGCATAAAAATGTGCAAATAGTCATTCTAGAGAATTTGGGCTATGGATTTATGTATATAATTCTACTTCTTTTCTACCTTAACAATACGTTTAACCCCACTGTACAACAGGCCAATAGAATTTATTGACAGCATCTTATATTAGAAAATCATTGTTGATATCAAGAATGCTCTACTACGTTTCTACTTATAGAATTATAAGTTTTTCTCATAGAATCGTATTATTAAGATTTAGAGAGCTTTTAATTCATAAATAAACATTAATTTCATTTCTGTAGCACAAGCTTTGGAATTCACCTTTGTTAAAAAACGACCTGAAGACCAAAATATTTTTTATTCGAAAGCTACATTCTTTAAAATTATTATATATTTGCATCGTTAATCTAAATTATATTGAAAAACATAGTTCTGAAAGAACTTTATGATGAAAGCATTTAATTGAGTTTCAATAAACACTTAAAAATCACAGCTATGTTAAAACGACTAAAATCAGTCAGTATGATGCTGTTCCTGATGGGAGCCTCTACCGGAGCAGCGTATGCGGTTAGCAATCCTGGCGTAACCGATGTGAAAATCACACAGCAGAACGGAGCTTGTACCGGTATCGTAAAAGACGGAACCGGCGAGACCGTCATTGGAGCCTCAGTAGTAGTAAAAGGTACTACTAATGGAACAATCACCGGAATCGACGGTGACTTCTCAATACCTAATGTTCAGAAAGGAGACATTCTCCAGATTTCTTTCGTGGGTTATGTCACTCAGGAAGTGAAATGGAACGGTACTCCTTTGAACATCATCTTGAAAGATGATACTCAGACTTTGGAGGAAGTAGTGGTGGTAGGCTATGGTACACAGAAAAAATTAAATCTGACCGGTGCAGTGGCAATGACGGAAGGTGATATTTTGGAAGATCGTCCTATTGCTAACTTGGCTCAAGGTTTACAAGGTGCCATTCCTAACTTAAACATTACATTTGACAGTGGTAACCCTAATGCCACAACAAAATTTAATGTCCGTGGTCTTACATCATTGAATGGCGGTTCTGCTTTAATCTTAGTAGACGGTGTTGAAACCAATGATGTTTCTCTACTTAATCCACAAGATATCGAAAGCGTTTCAGTATTGAAAGATGCTTCTTCTGCGGCCGTATATGGTGCACGTGCAGCTTTTGGTGTTGTATTAATTACAACTAAGAAAGGCAAAAAAGGTCAGAAAGTGAAAGTTAACTACAATAATAACTTCTCATGGTCTGCACCATCTCGTTTACCGGACGGAATTTCTTCTGACAAATGGATTGATGCCATCAACTTGGCTAATAAAAACACCAGCGGTGATGGATATTGGAGTAAAGATTTAGTAGACGCTGTTCATGCTTATTGCCAAGATCCAAGTCGCCCTTCTTCTTTTCTTGATGAAACGGGACAATTCACAGCAAAAGGTCAATGGGGATATGCAGGCAACACAGATTGGTTTGATGTATTTTACAAAGATGCAGCTTTTATGCAACAGCATAATGCCAGCATAAGTGGAGGTACAGAAACGAATTCATATTATGCTTCTGTTGGTTATAAAGGACAAGATGGTTTATTAGCTTATGGTACAGACTCTTACAAGCGTATCAATATGGCGTTTAACTTTACGACACAGATAACAGATTGGTTAGAAATCGGCTTCCGTACAAAATATAACCGTAGCGAATCTGATGAACCGAATGCTTACGATTACATGGGTAGTTCTCCTTATTATGAAGTATACCGAGCATTTCCGTTTATTCCTGTTTATTTGCCGGACGGAGAACACTTTGCAGCAATGGAAGGTTCTAACTTCAACTACAACTATGCCGGTATCTTAGCGGAAGGTGGACGCAACAAAAATATTTATGATGATATTTGGTATACTGCCTCTTTCAATTTGACCCCTATCAAGGGACTTTCAATTAAAGGAGATTATACTGGAAACCGTTTCTTCCGTACCAATCGTAGCCATCTAAAAACTATTTATCAGCTAAACCCGGACGGTTCTCAAACAGCAAAAATGAAAACCAATAAAGCTGGACTTAGAAAATACGATGATACTTATGAAGCATTGAATGCTTGGGCAGAATATAAGAAAGACTTTGGTGCCCATTCATTAACAGTTATGGCTGGTTACAATCAAGAAAAGAAAGAGACTAGCAATATGTATGGTGTTGCAGCCAACCTGTATGTAAACGACTTTCCTGTAATTGACCAAGCTAAGACAAAGCAAACATTAAGTGAAGATGCTACAGTCTGGGCTGTTCAAGGTGCTTTCTTCCGTGTAAATTATGACTACAAAGGCAAGTATTTAGTAGAAGTAAACGGACGTTATGATGGCTCATCAAAATATGCTTCTGGCGACCGTTGGGGATTTTTCCCATCAGCTTCGTTAGGCTGGAGATTATCAGAAGAAAAGTTCTTTGAGCCTGCAAAAAAGATTTTCGACAACCTGAAATTACGCGCCTCTATCGGTTCTTTAGGTAATCAAGTAACTAATGGAAACTTTGATTACATTGGTTCAATGGGTAGTGAAGATTTAAACTATATCATCAATGGAGAAGTAGGCACAGGTATCAAACCGGCTTCCTTGGCATATAATAACGTAACTTGGGAAAAGGTAACAACAGCAAACTTTGGTCTTGATTTAGGAATGCTGAACAATCGTTTGACAGCGTCTTTTGACTATTATTTGCGCTATACTACCGATATGGTTGTTTCTAAGGCATATCCGGCCACTATGGGTACTAGCGGAGGTAAAGAAAACTTAGCTAGCATGAGAACTAATGGTTGGGAACTTTCTTTGAATTGGCAAGACAATATTCAAGATGTAGCCGGTAGTCCTTTGAGTTACTCTGTAGGCATTGGATTATCAGACAGCTATTCAACTATTACCAAATACGATAACCCGACAGGTTATTTGGGAGATTTATATGAAGGAAAGCGTTTGGGTGAAATCTGGGGATACGTAACAGATGGTTTCATTGTTGATGACGCAGAAGCGACACTACAAGCAACACGTCAAAAAAAGATTTCCGGTACTTGGATTCCAGGAGATATCCGTTATGCTGATTTAAACGGAGATGGTGTTATCAATGATGGTAATTCAGAAAAAGGTGCCATTAATACATTAAGCAACCATGGTGATAAAAAAATTATTGGTAACCAAAGCCCACGCTATCGTTTCAATATCAACTTAGGTGCATCATGGAAAGGATTTGATATCCGCGCTTTATTTGAAGGAACCATGAAACGTGATCTTTGGTTGAGCAACGATGTGTTCTGGGGATTTACAGGAATATGGAATGGAGCTGTAAACGACTATCATGTAGACAATATGTGGACACCCGAAAACACAAATGCTTATTATCCAGTTGCCACATTCTCTTCTCGTAGCCGAGAGACACAAACTAAGTATTTGCAAGATGCGTCTTATATCCGTTTACGTGACTTGACCATCGGATATACATTGCCCCAAAATTGGCTTCAACCTTTGGGTATATCTCAATTAAAAGTATTCGTTAGTGGTCAGAACCTCTGGGAAGCTACCGGTTTATATAAGTATGTAGACCCTGATATGACAGGCAAGGCAAAAGCTAATGGTGATATGGATACAGACCTTAAGAATTATCCATTCTGCCGTTCTTATTCATTTGGTATTAATCTCACATTCTAAAAAAAGACTATTATGAAAAAGATATCTATATTAACTGGGTGTCTAATGACTCTGGCTTTGGCCAGCTGTGATTTCTTGGACAGAGAGCCATTAGATTCAATCAGCAAAGACAAATTTTTTGAAACAGCAAATGCTACTGCTTTAGAGCAGTATTGCAACGACTTTTATCCCAAATTGATTAACGGTCACGGAGCTCCCAACGCATATAATTTTGGATTAATGGAGGGAGATTTCACTTCTGATGATGTTTTGACTTGGGAGCGTAATACAACAAGTTTTGGTCTGCATACAGCACCTGCCGATAACAATAATACAGAGTGGAAGTGGGAAAACATACGTGCTTGCAACGATTTTCTTGATAATTATCAGAAATCTCCAGAGTCAGAAGCGACTAAAAATAAGTATGCAGGTATTATATTGTTCTTCAAGACAATGGATTACTTCAACAAAGTCAAGACTTATGGTGATGTTCCTTGGTTTGAACATGTTATGAACCCGGGAGATGAGGAAATGTACAAAGCACGTGACTCACGTACCGTAGTCATGGACAATATGTTGCGTGACATTGATCAAGCTATTGAATGGTTACCTAAAAGAACTCATGTAACTATTATTAGTAAGGATGCTGCTTTGGCCTTAAAAGCTCGCATGTGTTTGTTTGAAGGTACATGGCGTCGCTATCACAAAATAGAAGGAGACACCAAATTCCTGCAAGAAGCTTACAACGCAGCATGTGAATTAATGAAACCTGAATATGGTTACTCTTTGTATAAAGGTTCAAGTCCTTCTACGGCATACTATGAACTCTTTATTCAGGCAGATTATGAAACTAATCCTGAAGTGATTCTATCAAAAGCTTATGAACCATCATTAAATAAAGGTAACAATCTGACTCGCCAAATATTTGTTGGTGAAACTCCGATAGGTTTAAGCAAAGCATGTGTAGACAACTATTTGTGCGCAAACACTGGTCTGCCTATTTCTATGTGTAATTGTCCGGGACATACTCATCCTACTACTTTAATTGCAGAGTTGGCTAATCGTGACCCACGTTTATTGCAAACAACTCCTACACCGGATGCTAGTGATGTGGAACATACTTATTATCTAGCTGGTAAACCTGCCAATATCGCAAAATTAACAGCAACAGGCGCACCTAGTTGTTCTTCTACCGGTTATCCTATCATTAAATATTACGATCCGGCACAGTATACCGCCGCTCATCATCAGGGTACTGAAGATGCTCCTATATTCCGCTTGGCTGAAATCATGTTGATTCGTGCAGAAGCTGCTGCCGAACTTGGTACCATCACTCAAGCCGATTTGGATGCTACTGTCAATGCTTTGCGTGACCGTGTAGGCTTTACATTCCACCTAACAACTTCTCCAACGGTAGACCCGAAACTGGTAGAAGAATATCCGAATGTATCCAGCACAAACGCCACTTTGGTTCGTGAAATCCGCCGTGAACGTCGTGTAGAACTTTGTGCCGAAGGTTTCCGTTATGATGATATCCGCCGTTGGGCTTGTGCTAATTTACTGACTGCTCCACGCTTAGGGGTTAACCTGAGCGCAGCAGGTTTCAATGAAAAAGACTTGGAATCGGTTAAAGAGGTTGCAGGCGTGAATAAAGAAGGTTACATGACAATCTATTCTAAACGTTATATTGGTAAGAATCCCGAACCTGTATTTGAAGACCCGAAACATTATTTGTTCGCAATTCCGACTAATGAAATTGGTAAAGCTCCTAATTTAGTTCAGAATACGGGATGGTAAGATAAAATTCACTCATGTGATTTTCATTACACTTTATAAGTTGAAGAAAAGGAAACTATAAATAGCTTCCAACTAAATAAAAAACCGGATAAGAATTTTAATCCTCTTATCCGGTTTTCTTTTTCTACCCCCATTCTCTTGCCTACGTCATAAGAAAACCTTACCTTTATCAACCCTTAAACGGAAATTAAACGCAAACAAAACAATAAACACTAACTCATAACAGTTATGTATAACCTCAAAAAACTAATAGTATGCATGGCTGGAGCAGCGTTCGCCCTGAACCTCCACGCCCAACAAGTACAAGGCTTTGTCCACAAGCAGTCAGAAGCAACCGATTATGTATGGCCTACCGACCAACAAGTGTTGGCCAAACTGGACAAATGGCAAGACCAGAAGTTCGGAGTCCTGTTCCATTGGGGTCTTTACTCCGTTCCGGGCATTGTAGAATCATGGTCGATATGCTCGGAAGACGTCGACTGGATTTCACGCAAGAAGCCTTTACCCTACAATGAATACAAAGAATGGTACTGGGGCTTGAAAGATTCGCTCAATCCGGTCAACTTCAATCCCGAACAATGGGCGGATGTAATGCAGGATGCAGGTATCAAGTATATGATATTCACCACCAAGCATCACGACGGTTTTTGTACTTTCGATTCCAAATACACAGATTTCTCTATTGCACACGGAGCCTTCAAGGATAATCCGCGCAAGAACGTGGCTTACCATGTATTCGATGCTTTCCGTAAGAAGGGCTTCATGATGGGATGCTATTTCTCTAAACCCGACTGGCATTGCGAATGGTTTTGGAATCCTTATTTCGCTACCCCCAACCGTAATATCAATTACAAGAAAGACCGCCATCCTGACTGGTGGAAGAATTATCAGACCTTTACCCGCAATCAGCTGAACGAACTGATGTCTGACTACGGAAGTTTCGATATCCTTTGGCTGGACGGCGGCTGGGTGAAAGGCGACGACATCGGCCTGGACGATATTCTGGCACAGGCACGCCGGAAGCATCCGGGATTGATTTCGGTAGACCGCAGCATCAGGGGAAAGAACGAAAACTACCAGACGCCCGAACGCGGTATCCCCGAAACACAGCTCGACTATCCGTGGGAAAGTTGCATCACACTGAGCAATGATTGGGGATGGGTGCCAAATGCTCCGTTCAAATCGCCGCAGAAGGTAATCAACATATTGAGTGAAATCACTGCCAAAGGCGGCTGCCTGCTATTGGGTGTAGGGCCTACCCCTGACGGTATCATCGAAGAGGAAGTGACCAAGCGTCTGCATGAGGTGGGAGAATGGCTGCGGGCAAATGGCAAGGCTATCTACAACACCCGAATCACTCCCATTTATCAGGACGGACACACATGGTTCACTGCCGACAAAGACGGACAGACACTCTATGCCATCTATGCATTGCCCGAGGGAGAAACACTGCCGGAAACGATAGAATGGACAGGAAATCTTCCAAAAGGCAAGATGAAAATGCTAAAAGGAAACAGGAGCGTGAAATATACTTGCAAGGACGGCAAAGTGAAGGTGTCACTCCCCAAAGGTATCAAGAATGAACCTATTGCATTGCAATTTAAAGTAAAGACTAAATAAGAACTATAGAGGGTGTTTCAATTTATCAGCAATGAGAAAAGCCATATCATCACTCGAGAATCGAGTTGGATATGGCTCTCTTTTATACTTGTCAGTTATAAGAAGCAACTTTTAGAGTGGACATCTTGGTTTTGGCATACCTCCCTAAAGCAAAAAAACTTTTGGTTATTCTTCCATCACAAAACTTTTCAGGATAGCCTCAGCCTCCGCTTTATGCCCGGCCGAATAAATGATGGAAATATAAAATGCACTTCCCGCCGCCTTGGTCATCAGGCAGGCATAGCAACAATGGTCATTCTCACATTTGCCATCCATTGAAACGCCATAGAATTGCTCCAAGTCAAAGGCTTTGACAGCAGTCTGATTCTCCACGCCATCATCATTGGCATAATCCCGAAGCACCCCTTTCAGGTCGTCCTTCGTGATGCCGTCAGAGTCCAAAGCCTGGACAGTGATATAAAACTTACTATCATTCAACAGGAAAGTTTCCTCCGTATCCTCCTCCACGGCAATATCCTTCGGCACCTTGAAAGTCAGTCCGTAGGCAGTCCATGTTATGGGAGACAATGCCTGTGCGCCTGTCGACAGGCAGGCAGTCAGACACAAAAATGCAAAAAACAAAATTCTTTTCATCTTTTACTTCGTTACGAATAAAACTCCGCCCGACGCACAAGTCGGTTATTTATCTTTATCACGTATCTCCACGCGACGAATCTTACCACTGATAGTCTTCGGAAGCTCTTCTACAAACTCTATCACACGCGGATACTTATAAGGGGCAGTCACACGCTTCACATGGTCTTGCAATTCCTTAATCAGTTCGGGGCTTTCCTGTTCTTTGTAGTTCTTGGAAAGAACAATGGTCGCCTTTACCACTTGTCCGCGCACCTCGTCGGGAACACCCGTAATGGCACATTCCACCACTGCAGGATGAGTCATCAGTGCACTTTCCACTTCAAACGGGCCTATACGGTAACCGGAACTCTTGATAACATCATCCGCACGTCCCACAAACCAGAAATATCCGTCTTCGTCACGCCAAGCCACATCACCGGTATAATAAATGCCGTCGTGCCAAGCATCTTCTGTCAGCTCGGCCGCCCGATAATACTCTTTGAACAACCCCAGCGGCTTGCCTTTTGACGTATGGATGACAATTTGTCCCTGTTCACCGTCTTCTGCCGAACGACCGTCAGGAGTCAGCAAGTCAATGTCATACTGCGGGTTGGGCACGCCCATGCTGCCCGGTTTCGGGTCCATCCAAGGGAAGGTGCCCAATGTCAACGTCGTTTCCGTCTGTCCGAAGCCTTCCATCAGCCGGATACCGGTTATCTTCTTAAACGTCTCATATACAGAATAGTTCAACGCTTCTCCGGCAGTGGTGCAATATTCCAAAGAAGACAGGTCATACTTACTGATATCTTCCTTTATCAAGAAACGATAGATGGTGGGAGGAGCACACAGTGAAGTGATATGATAGTCCTGAATCTTTCCGAGGATATCGGCAGGAGTAAACTTCTCATGGTCGTAAACAAAGATATTTGCACCCACAATCATCTGTCCGTAGAGTTTTCCCCACACGGCCTTTCCCCAGCCGGTATCAGCAATCGTCAGATGCAGGCTGTCGCGGTGCAGGTTATGCCAGAAACCGGCAGTTACGATATGTCCCAACGGATAAGTAAAGTCATGCGCCACCATCTTCGGCTCGCCGGTAGTTCCCGATGTAAAATACATCAGTGAAGTATCCTCATTGGTATTCGGATGTTCGGGTCTTACGAACGGAGCCGCGTTTTCTATCCCCTGATGAAAATCTTCGAAACCTTCGGGAATTCCGGGACCGACGCTGACCAGCTTCTTTACAGAAGGAGAATCAGGCATCGCTTCTATGATATGTTTGGTGATTACATCCTCGCCTGCCGCAACAATCATCTTAATATCGGCAGCGTTACAACGATACACAATATCTTTCTTGGTCAACAAGTGAGTAGCAGGAATCACCACCGCGCCCAATTTGTGCAGGGCGATAATGGAATACCAGAACTCATAACGGCGTTTCAGTATCAACATCACCATATCACCACGACCGATGCCCAGACTTTGGAAATAAGATGCCGTCATATCGGTATATTTTTTCAGGTCGCCATAGGTGTATTGTCGGGATTCACCTTTATCGTTGGTCCACAACAAGGCTTTCTTGTCGGGTTCCTCAGCAGCCCAAGCATCAACAATATCATAACCGAAATTAAAATTTTCGGGAACCTTGATTTTCAGGTTCTTTATAAAATCCTCTTGTGAGGTAAAAGCGGTTTGTTCTAAGAATCTTTCTACCATACTCTTACAATTTACATAATTACTGCCAGGAACTTCACAGTCTTGCCATCCAGTGCCATCATGCCGTGAGGCTGAGCAGAATCAAAGTAAAGGCTGTCACCCGGGTTCAAAATAAGTTCTTTTCCGTTAATGTTAAGCAACATACGTCCTTCTATCACCAGGTTGAACTCTTGTCCTTCGTGTGAATTGAAATAAATAGGCGTATCTTCGGGCTTCGGTTCTACGGTAACAATGAACGGATCTACTTTGCGTCCGCGGAATCCCGATGCCAATGATTCATATTTGTATGCTTTGGTACGCTCCACTGACACCCCTGTGCCCCAACGGGTCAAGAAGTAAGCACTCATTTTAGGTTCTTCACCAAACATCAGCACATCCAGTGCGATGTCATATTTGCGGGCAATCTTCTGCAAAGCACTGACTGATATATCTTTCTCACCGCTTTCCATACCCAAGTATTCTTCCACCGTGAGCTGGCAACTTTCGGCCACCTCTTGGGGAGTCAGTTCCAAAACGTCTCTCAATCCCTGAAGACGTTCGGCTATTTGCTTTATTTGGTCACTCATAATCTTTAGATTTAGGGTTCAAAGATAATGAAGATTTAATTAATCCTAGCAAAATTTCAAGAAGTTTCTAAGAAAACTATCTATTAGACAGTAAAACTGCACAATATCATTCTACATGAGCAAGAATAGGCATTTATGAAGGTAGCTGCCTTTCGGATAGTTTCAAATGAAAGTATTCGCATCGGATAGCAGGAAACAATGACATGTAACCTACAAAAAATACATTATTGGGCAAAAATGAGAGCAATGCTCTCACCTTTCCAAGCGTCTCTCACCCGCATCTCTCATACCTGAAAGGCTTTATACATCGGATTTTCAACAACACGAGTGAGAGAATGAGAGATAAAATACATTCTAACTGTTCTGCGCAGAGGAAGCCTCATTCATGATATCTGTGCGGACATACTAAACTCATTTTCCTTATTGTCATCCTGCGTATATGTCAGGCCGGGGAAGCAAGAGTAAACTTGCCGCCAATAGTCTAAAATGTTTCATCGCTTTATTCTTTTAAATTAGTTCAGATTATATGTGTGTACACTCACTCCTTGCACCGAGGGCAGGTAATTGATGCCATACCAGCACATTTGGAGCAGCACGAATGCCACAAGTGAGATAATCAATGCTTTCTTATAGTCGGCGGGGCATCCCAAGCGGAAATGGATATAGGCCAGATAGCCAAACCAAGTAGCTGCCGCCCAAGTCTCCTTCGGATCCCATGCCCAGTAATGTCCCCATGCTTCTTTGGCCCATACTGCTCCGAAGAGCATTCCCAAAGTCATAAAGGCAAGTCCCACACAGATTAGGTTATCACATAAATCGAGTTCTTGTCTTCCAGGTGTTTTCTTCTTGAACCATAGCAGGTAGACCGCCATCACTGCAGTAGCCCCCAGCATGGCGTATGCAAACATATATACAATGACGTGAGGAGCAAACCATGGGCTTTGAAGCGCGGGCATCAACGTCTTATTATGAATTTCAGGTTTAAACAGATTGATGCAGATAAAGACTAATGACAGAATGAAGCTGAAACTCAGAATCCATTTGTACTTCCAACGGAAGTAGGTTATCAGTCCTGCCAAGGGCAGGAAAAAAGAATACCACAAGCGTGTCTCTCCCATTGTGCGCATGGGCGGTCGCTCCAACGATATCCACATCAAGAGGATAAAGGTGAAGAATATCGCCAGTCCTGCCAATGTAAAGCCGTAAACCAATGCCTTGCGTTTTCCTTTCCAAGCGGCAAAAGCGCCGATTGCCCAACAAATCAGAGCAACAATGGCAAAGAAGATGAAATAATCCCAACTCATGAGTGTGCCTCCTTTCTTTCTTCAGCCTGTCCGGACTTTCTTCTCCCCAGCGGGGCGGTGGTAAACAAACAGACGGCACCGAGAATCATCATGCCGATACCGATATAGACATAAGGTAGCCAAGGGTCGCGCACTAATTCAAAGACGCTGATGTTACTCCATCGTCCTTTTGTTTCATCGTAACTCAACTGATAGATTTTCCAACCGTCTATTTCGTATGGTTTGTTGACTTCTATCGTGCCCGATTCCTGCTTACCGCTTTCTGTGTACAGGGTCACATCCGAAGCAAAACGTTGCAGTTCGCGTTCGGGCATCACCATACTTATCCGGTCATTCAGTTTCAGGGCTTTGTAGGGAAACATAAAACTACCGCAGCTCACCCATCCCTCTTTGGTTTCATGGGTTTTGCGGTTCTTTGCTTTCAGATAGATAGCATACGTTGCCCCCATCGAACGAAACTCGGTGAAACGAAGGGTATCTTCCGTTGCCACCGAAGCCGCTTCGGGGATGGACTGCGTGATATTCAACTCCCAGTCCAGCAGGTCGCCATGCGACACTCCTTCTTCCAACAGCACATGGGCAGGAGCATCTTCGGGTAATACCTTACCGGTGGCATTGTCAATCAACATAAGCTTAGGAGGATATTCATCGATGGTAAAGTCGTTGAGTTCGATAGCCAAAGGAAGTTCCACCAAATTTTGATTTTCTTCATCTTGAGCACGCCATTCAGTATTGCCCAAAGAGGTGGTCATACGAAGGCGCTGCATATCGGCATTGCCCAAAGTGGCGGCAACCAATGCTATAAAAAGTCCGACATGGTTAAGCAGAAAGGGAATTTTTTTCCAATGAAAGGGAAAGGTAGAACGAAGAATGGCCATCCCCAATGACAGACTCATCCATATATATAGGAGTACGAAAGGCCAAGAAGAGAGCATTTGGGTAAAAAGCCCCTCCACCGCATCAATGGCATGATGCGAAGGAACCTGCTTCACCAATCCCATCAGGACAGTGGCTACCACTACCCAAAGCAAAGAAAAAACGGCAGCCGTATAATGACTCAGCCAACCAAATACATAGACCTTCTTCCGCAGGGCATTCATTACTCCCAACAGAATCAGGAAAGCTGCCAATACGATTACATTCACCGGAAAGGCAATCCAGTCCCATTCTATTTTACCGACAGTTGCCTGTAACAGAATTCCTGTTACAAGCAGACCGGCACCAATCATGATACCTTCTCTCAACTTCCAAGGTTTATTCCACATAGTTCATTCCTTATCATTCCGGCCCTTCCTCTTCTTTAAGAAACAGAACCGAACCGCAAAGCTACCATTTCCGAACGTCTTTCCAAAGTATTCGGCATATCATTTCCATCACCGTTGTTTTCCACTCTTCGGGATGTACCGGACCATGCTTGGCACCCTCTGAATACCTCATCCTAAAGAAAAAGTACTTTTATAGTATTAATTATAAAAGAATTGCTACTTTTGTAAAACACACACGTAGGATATGAAGAAGGTTATTGAACGTACAATCAGAATTTTATTGGCTGAAATATTTCTTTTCTGCCCGATAATGATGAGTCAAAACAATCCTTATAAAATAAACGACCAACTCTTTTCTTATTATCAGAAATGTACTCGCTCCATCAAACAGCCCAAAGTATTGCTCATGGCCGACACACTTTTCCACCTAGCCGAACAAAAGGGAGACGTGAAAGCGCAATGCCTTGCCAAAAACCTGAAATCCGACCATTACTATTTCACCGACAACATCACTGCACTCCTGAAAGAGAAGGAAAAAGTGGCAGACTTTGCACGCAATACCCCTTATAAACAATACATATTCGGCGCATGGAACCGGATTATTACTTACTACCTACGCAACTGGGAATATGATGCCGCCCTCAGCGAACTGAAAAAATACCAAAACGAAGCCTTACGCCTCAACAATTCTTACGGTATCGGGCAAAGCTATATACAAATGGGAGATGTTTACTTTCAGCAGAAAATGCCGCAAATCGCCGTTCAGCAATACCAACAGGCAGTGGATTATTACAAATCGGTGGGGAAAGACAATGAATTATATTATCCCTATTATACCTTGGCAGCCAGCTATATCAATCTAAACGATTATAAAAAAGCAGAGGAATACACATTAAAATCTATCGAATTATCTCCTAATGACAAAGCCAAAGCCAGCGCACATATCAATTTATTACGCATCTATACTAGAACCAAAGAGTTCGAAAAGGCAAAAGAAATTATACCTATTTTAAAATCTTATAAAAAGAATGATGTCTTGCAGACAGGTACTCTACAAAACTATTACATCATCATGGCTACATATCTTATGCACACCGAAAAATATGAAGATGCCATGACCTATAGCGATTCTATCAGAAACCTACAAATTCAATGGGAACTGAAAAGCCGGATTTATGAAAAGATGAAAGACTTTGAAACCGCCTATACTTACCAACTGAACAGTGCATTGATGCGCGATTCATTGTCGCAAGCACGCAATAATGAACTTTTAGCTGACTACAACGCCCGTTTCAACAATCAAAAACTGGAATTGGAAAAGAACCGGCTGACGCTTCAAAATACGGAAATGCGCCTCAGCCAACTACAAGACCGGGAAAAGATGATGATGCTGGAAAAGGAACAGACACGCATCGAGCTGGAGAACCGCAACTTGCAGTTGAAGCAACAACAAACAGCCATCGAACTGCAAAAAGCCGAAACACAAAAACAACGTCTGGAAGTCATACATAAACAAGAACAGTTGCAACGCATCAAGATGGAGCAAGAAGCCAATGAGCACAAAGCCTGGGTTATATTCTCCATTTTGATATTGATTTCCGGCTTCTCCTTCATATATGCACTCACACGCAGACAGCATGCCAAGCATTTAAAGGTAGAGAAAGAAGCTGCAGAAAAAGCACGGCGGCAGGCAGAAAAAGCAGACAAGCTGAAATCGGCTTTCCTGCAGAATCTCAGTCATGAAATCCGTACGCCTCTCAATGCCATCATCGGTTTTAATGATTTGCTGAACGATGCCGATGCGGAATTCAGCGAAGAAGAACGGAGCGAACTACTCGGCCATCTGCACACCAATACCAATTTATTGCTTACATTGGTAAATGACGTGCTCGACCTAAGCAAACTGGAAAGCGGTAACTATAACATCTCTTTAACTAATGTCGTTTTGCCCGAACTGTGCCAATCTACTTTGGCAGGTGTGGCACACAGAGTGGCCGAAGGCGTCAGACTGGAACTGAAGCAACCCGATACGGAAATCATCCTGAATACAGACGCGCAACGCCTGCAACAGATTTTGACCAACCTATTGGTCAATGCCTGTAAATACACTTCCCAAGGCAGCATCACTCTAGCTTATGAGATAGCAGGGCACTCTATCATTTTCTCTGTTACCGATACCGGCAGCGGCATTGATAAAGAAAAAGGTGAATTGATTTTCCAACGTTTCGAAAAGCTGGACAGCATGAATCCGGGCTTCGGACTCGGTCTGAGTATTTGCCGGAGCCTCGCTACCCTGTTGGGAGGTAAAATCTATCTGGATACACAATACACCGGAGGTGCAAGATTTGTTGTGGAACTCCCCTTACAGCCTCCGGCATAACGACTCCCTATTCTTTTCTATAAATTTTAGTTTTGATTAAATGACCCGATGCGCTTCGTGCCCTTCCACATAAATGGCACTGAAAGGACGTGCCGGACAAAGATTTTCACACGCACCACAACCGATACAACGTTCTGTGTTTACTACAGGTATTTGTAAAGAAGAGGCATCTTCGGCATCTTGAGGAACCATCTGAATAGCTCCTGTCGGACAATGCCGTGCACAGTTGCCACAACTCACTCCGTCGGTTTTGACCACACAGTTCTGCGCAATCCACACTGCATGTCCAATCTGAATACTTGACTTATCCACTGTAGTAATGGGACGAATGGCTCCTGCCGGACAGACCTCGGCACACTTCACGCACTCGGGGCGGCAGTAGCCGCGCTCATAAGACATTTCGGGCTGCATCAGATGTTTTAAATCGGACGAAGGACGAAGCACTTGATTAGGACAAGCCGACACACACAATTGGCACGCCGTACAGTGTTGTGCGAAATGCCCGATGCCCGACGCTCCTGCAGGAACAAGCCGTGTGGCACGGTCGGGCACCTTCTTGTCTATTATTGCAGCCAGCCCGCCATCTACCTTCTTCTCTTGTGCCTTCAGTAAAGCACCGGCAGTAAGCAAAGCCGAAACAGTGAGAAAACCGCGACGGGACTGATCCACTTTTTCCGCTTCCGAAGCGGTAGCATGCGCCACCGCCGGCTGTTTCTTTTGAAGCATTCGTCCGGGCAAATAACGGATGGCTCCCTGACGGCATTTGTCTATACAATCCATACACGCCACACAGCGGCTATAGTCTATTTCATGAGCCTTGGGATTGATACAGGAAGACTTGCAATTACGTGCGCACAGCCCGCAACCATTACATTTGGAAGTATCGATAACCAACTTAAAATATGAATATCGGGAAAGAAAACCGAGCACCGTACCTACCGGACAAACCGTGTTGCAATAAGTGCGGCCGCCTCGCCATGCCAGCACAAAAAGAACCGCAAAGGTAACGGCAGCCACCGCAAAGGGAGAGATTCCTTTCATCCATATATCCACCGAATAAAAAGCATAACTGTCCATCCGTTCGGCAAAGTATGCCAACAAGTTGTTCCCCCACTGATAAAAAGGAGCAAAAAGATGGGCGACGATTCTACCGTATGAGCTGTAAGGAGCCAGCAAAGCAGCCAACGGCACCACACCTGCCACCAATACAGCCACAAACAACACCAACAGAGAATAACGCAGCCACGACACTGCGGGAGAGTAACGGAAACGGTTCTTTTTCACCTTTCCCGAAAAACAGGAAATGATATCCTGAAAGACACCCAACGGGCAAATGACTGAACAATAAATGCGCCCGAACACCAAAGTGAAAATCACCAGCCCCACCACAATCCCTACATTCAAGGCCAGCACCGCAGGCAAAAACTGAATCTTTGCCATCCAGCCGAACCAACCGTGTAAAGTGCCTGTAAAATCAAGAAACAGCAAGGTAATCAGGGAGAAAAACAGCACAGCAGCCGTCAGTCTTATTTTACGTAACATAAGCATTCGTTTTTTTATTATAAGGTTTCTTGTTTCAACTGCTCCACAAAGTCGTCTATGCGGCGGAGCTGTTTCGGAATATCTATACTCTGAGGGCAATGCGGGTTGCACTGATTACAGCCGATGCAATGATTGGCCTGCCTAAGTTTAGGTACAGCGCGGTCATAGCCCACCAAAAACGCACGACGCGCTTTTCGGTAGTTCTCGTCCTGACGGCTCTTGGGTACATTTCCTTCATTCACACAACGGTTGTAGTGCAACAGTATGGCGGGAATATCCAGTCCATAAGGACAAGGCATACAATATTTACAGTCATTGCAGGGAATGGTAGGATACTTCAGCATCATCTGTGCCGTGTCCTCCAAAAAATCTTTTTCTTCATCGGTCAGCAACTCCAACGGCGAATAAGTACGAAGATTATCCTGCAAATGTTCCAAATAAGTCATTCCGCTCAATACACACAGTACATCGGGATAAGTCCCGGCAAAACGGAACGCCCACGATGCCACACTATTCTCGGGACGACGCTGCTTGAGGCGTGCTATCAGATGATCATTCAGTTTGGCAAGACGACCGCCCAACAAAGGTTCCATGATAATAGCCGGAATGCCCCGTTTCTCCAATTCGCCATAAAGATATTCGGCATTCACATTATTGCCCGTGGCATGGCGCCAGTCGGCATAATTCATCTGTATCTGTACAAAGTCCCATTTCACATCCAACGACAACAGGTAATCAAATACCTCCACCGAACCGTGAAACGACCAACCCAAATTGCGGATACGTCCTGCATCACGCTCTTTCAACAAGAAATCAAGAACTCCGTTATCAATGTAACGGTCATGGAAAGTCTGTATTCCGGCTCCTCCTCCCACAGAATGAAGCAGATAGTAATCCAAATAATCCGTCTGCAACTCTTTGAATGACTGCCGATACATCTCAATGGAATTTTCACGCGTATAGTTCTGAAAATTCGACAGCTTGGTAGCTATGAAAAGTTTCTCGCGGGGATGGCGTTTCAATGCAATACCGGTAGCCTTCTCAGACAATCCCTGGCAATAGACAGGCGACGTATCAAAATAATTCACTCCATGCTCTATGGCATAATCCACCAACCTGTTCACCGCTTCCTGATCCACAATTTCCCCTTTGCCATCAGGATTTTGTTTCATTGGCCACCTCATACACCCATACCCCAGCAGTGATATACGCTCTCCTTTGGGTGAAGTGCGGTAAGTCATTTTATCTGTAGGAATTTCTCCACGTGCCGCCGCTTCCGAT
>ULSR01034921.1_pt1 | contig 17895 bp, 12 predicted proteins | sample 1956861 | NCBI WGS metagenome assembly ULSR01 (sample SAMEA4835713, study PRJEB28245) | human gut metagenome | biome: gut microbiome; material: fecal sample | place: Denmark | collected 2008 | reverse complement strand
GACGAGCGTGACCCAGATTTCCGCGCTGCTGCGCACCCTGCGCGAGAGCAAGCACCACATGGCCGTCGTCGTCGACGAGTACGGCGGCACGGCGGGCATCATCACGCTGGAGGATATTCTCGAGGAGCTGGTCGGTGAGATTTGGGACGAACACGACGACGTGGTCGAGGACGTCCGCCAGCAGTCCGACGGCAGCTGGCTGATCTCCGGCAGCGCCAGTGTTGACGACACCGCCGACGAGCTGGGCATCAAGGAGGACGACGACATTGACGCCGTCGCCATCGGCGGTCTGGTCCAGGAGAAGCTGAGTCGTCTGCCCAAGGTGGGCGACAAGTTCATCTGGGGCGACTTTGACGGCACCGTCACCCGCGCCACGAATCGCCGCGTCCAGGAGGTCCGCCTGACCCCCCGCAAGGTCCAGGACGAGAGCGAAAAGTAAATACCCATAAACCGCACTGCGCCCGCCGAGGGAAACCCGGCGGGCGCGTTTTTTGCACCTCCGCCCCATAAAAGGCCCGGCAACCCTCCTGCCAAATGTCCGTTTGCAAATTTTTTGTAAAATCCGCCAGAATTTTTTGCTACTTGCGTGGCTTACAATGTTTAAACCGCGGAAAATGTCGAAAATGCAGAAATTCTTGCCTTGCAGGGCTGATTTTATGCCGCCGCTGTGCTACAATACTAGTAAATGGGGCATTGCGGCACGCCGCGCCCCTGTGGTATTGACAACACAAGATGGAAGTAAGGAGTACCTGTAATGGCTGAACAGAATCTTGGCCCGCGTGATTTCTTTGCCAAAGAGGACGCAATCGCCGATCTCGGTCTGATTGCCTGTCCCGGCGCAGAGGAGCTTTGCAAACTCGTTGACAGTCACCTCGTCCGCTGGGCGCGCGAGGTCGGCAACATGGATGTCGACACCTTCATCATCCCGTCCGACTGCCCGCGTTTCCAGTCCGGCGACGCAAAGGGTCTCGTCAAGGCGTCCACCCGCGGCGACGACCTGTATATCTTCGTCGATCCGGGCAACTACAGCGTTACCTATCAGTTGTTCGGGTATGAGAATCATCTCTCCCCGGACGACCACTTCCAGAACCTGATGCGTCTGATCCAGGCCGTTGCAGGCCGCGCCCACCGCATCAGCGTCATCATGCCCAGCCTGTACGGCGGCCGTCAGCATCGCCGCGTCAGCCGTGAGAGCCTGGACTGCGCCTTTGCGCTGCAGCAGCTGCGCGACGTCGGTGTCAAGAACATCATCACGTTTGACGCCCATGACCCCCGCGTTATGAACGCCGTGCCCACCATGAGCTTTGACAACGTCATGCCCACCTATCAGGTGCTCAAGTGCCTGCTGCATCATGTGCCGGACGTTTCCTTCCACAAGGATAACTTCATGATCGTCTCTCCCGACGAGGGCGCCATGAACCGCAACATGTACTATTCCAGCGTGCTGGGCTGCAACCTGGGCATGTTCTACAAGCGCCGCGACTACAGCCGCATCGTCAACGGCCGCAACCCCATCGTCGCCCATGAGTATTTGGGCGAGAGCGTTGAGGGCAAGGACGTCTTTATCGCCGACGACATCATCGCCTCCGGCGAGTCCATGCTGGACATCGCCTACGAGCTGAAGATGCGCGGTGCCCGCAACATCTTCACCTGCTGCACCTTCCCGCTGTTCACCGCCGGTCTGGAGAAGTTCGACAAGGCCTACAACGACGGCATCATCAAGGCCGTTCTGGGCACGAACCTGACCTACCGCAAGCCGGAACTGCTGGAGCGCGAGTGGTACTACGACGTCGACGTCTCGAAGTATACCGCCTACTTCATCGCGGCCATCAACCACGACAAGAGCGTTTCTTCCATCATTGACCCGATGACCAAGATCCGCACCCTGCTGGACAAGCACGGCATCCCCATGGGCGGCGAGCAGTAATCATGATTTTCCTTCGGTCCGCCTTGGCGGGCCGAATTTTGTTGCAGAAATACGGCATTTTGTATATAATAGAAGTAGAAACTACGCCAGAGGAGAGATATTTATGCTGCCGATCCAACAGCTGCAAGAGCTTATTCAGGGCAAAAAGGTTGCCTTTATCGGTGCGGGCGTCAGCCACAAGCGCTGCATTGAGCAGTTTGTCGAGCTGGGCGCGCAGGTCACGCTCTGCGACCAGAAAAAGAGCCTGGACGACTTCGGTGACTACGCCGACACGCTGCGCCGCCTGAAGGTGAATTTGAGTCTGGGCGAGCATTATACCGACGGCTTCGCCGGGCAGGACATCATCATGCGCACGCCGGGCTATGAGTACTACAAGCCCGAATTGCAGGCTGCGCTGAAAGCCGGTGCAATGGTCACGAGCGAGGTGGAGCTCTTCTTTGAGTTTTGCCCCTGCGAGATCGTGGCCGTGACCGGCTCCGATGGCAAGACCACGACGACGACGCTGATCTCCAAGATGTTCGAGGCTGCGGGCCGCAAGGTCTTTTTGGGCGGCAACATCGGTGCGGCGCTCCTGCCCCAGCTGGCCGACGTGACCTCCGACGCCGTGGCCGTCGTCGAGCTGTCCAGCTTCCAGCTCATCAGCATGCGCCGCAGCCCGAAGGTGGCCGTCGTCACGAACGTGACCCCCAACCACCTCGACCACCACAAGGATATGCAGGAGTACATCGACGCCAAGCGCAACATTCTGCTGTGGCAGACCCCGCCCTGCCGTGCCGTGCTGGGCTTTGAGAACGACATCACCCGCGGTATGGAGAAGGACTGCAAGGGCGAGCAGGTTTGGTTCACCCGCCTGCACGAGACCGACAGGGGCGCGTTCCTGCGCGAGAGCGACGATACGCTCTGCTATGCCGAGAACGGCGTTGTGACGCCGATCCTGCCCCGCAAGGAGATTCAACTGCGCGGCCTCCACAATGTGGAAAACCTGCTGGCCGCCTGCGCCGCCGTCTGGGGCCGCGTGCCCATCGAGGCCATGCGTCAGGTCGGCTCGACCTTCACCGGCGTCGAGCACCGCATTGAGCCTGTCCGCACGCTGGACGGCGTGACCTACTACAATGACTCCATCGCGTCCAGCCCCACGCGCACGATTGCGGGTCTGCGCAGCTTTGACCAGAAGATCATCCTGATCGCGGGCGGCTACGACAAAAAGATCCCCTATGAGCCGCTGGCCCCGGAGGTTCTCGCCCACGTCAAGACGCTGGTGCTGATGGGCGCTACCGGCCCCCGCATCGAGAAGGCCGTCCGCGAGTGCGATGGCTTTGCCGAGAGCGGCCTGACCATCCTGCACGCCGACAGTATGCAGCACGCCGTCGAGCTGGCGCGCGGTGCCGCCAAACCGGGCGATGTCGTCAGTCTCTCGCCCGCCTCCGCGTCGTTTGACTTGTACCCGAATTTTGAGGTCAGGGGACGGGATTATAAGAATATCGTGAACAATTTGAAGTAAGCGGCTGAAGGGCTCTGCCGTCTGCCCGCCACCCGTAACTTGACCTGAAAAAGGACCCCTATGATTCAATCCGCTTCCACCCCCGAGCTTCAAACCGAATTCCTCCGCCGTATCGCCCACAAGCCCTACTTTGAAGCCACCCTCGGCACGCACCTGCACCTGTTCGGCAACCACCCTGCCAGCGGATGGGCGTTCTACCTGCTGCCCGGCTCCGCGGTGCTGGAGCTGCGCGGCGGGTCGGCGGTGCTCTGCGGTGCGCTGCCCGGCGGGGAAGCGGGGGAGGACGCCCGGGAGGAATTGACGGGCTTTCTCCGCTTTCTGCACGCCGACACCCTGCGAACCGAGCACCCGCTGACCCTGCCCGGCTGGCAGCCTGCCGCGCCGCTGACGCTGTGGGAGCTGCCAAAGGGCCGTGCCCTGCCGCTGCCGCCCGCGCCCCCGGCGGAGCTTGTCCCGGACAAAGCGCCGTCGATGCTGACGGTCAGCCGCCTTGTCTTTGCCGAGAGCGACGCCGAGGCCGACGAGTTCTACTCCGCGGCCTGCACGGCGCTGGCCCACGGGGTGGGCACCTGCCGCGCGCTGCTGCACAACGGCAGACCCGTCTGCACGGTGGGCTGCTACGAGCAGAGCGATACCGAGAGCTACATGGCCGCGGGCGTGACCGACCCCGCGTGGCAGGGCAGGGGGCTGGCGCGGTATTTGATTGTCGGGCTGGCGAATGAGCTGACCGCCGAACGCGCGGTGCGGTTCGCCTGCTTCCCGGCGCTGTGCGGCTTTTATGCACAGCTTGGATTTTTACAAATCGGCAAAATTCAACATTATACTACAGATTGGAATACTACATGATCGAACAATTTTACGACCTGCGCCCCGAAGTGCTGGCGCTGGACCGCAAGGCCCTCGACCTCTGCCGTGCGCAGTTTGCCCATGTGGAGGAGATCCGCGACTACAACCAGCTCAAAATGCTGCGTGCCTTCACCGATTGCGGCGTCGAGGCACGGCATTTCTGGGGGTCCAGCGGCTACGGCGTCTGGGACGACAGCCGCAACAAGCTGGAGGAGGTCTTTGCCCGCTGCATGGGGGCCGAGGCCGCACTGGTGCGCCCGCAATTCATGAGCGGCACCCACACGCTGACCGTCGCGCTGTTCGGTCTGCTGCGCACCGGCGACACCCTGCTGGCCGCCACGGGCCGCCCTTATGACACGCTGGAAGGCGTCATCGGCATCGGAGACGCGGGCAAGGGCTGCGGCACGCTGCGGGAGTTTGGCGTGAACTACGACGAGTGCCCGCTGCTGCCGGACTTCACCCCCGACTATGACCTGATCGCCGAGAAGGCCAGGACCGCCACGGTGGTACACATCCAGCGCAGCCGCGGCTATACCCAGCGCAATGCGTTTGACCTTGCCACGATTCAAAAGGTCGCGGACACCGCCCGCAAAGCCAACCCGAACGCGGTGATTTTCGTGGACAACTGCTACGGCGAGTTCACCCAGACCGCCGAGCCTGTCGCCTTCGGCGCGGACATCATGGCGGGCAGCTTCATCAAGAACCCCGGCGGCGGCATCACCCCTACGGGCGGCTACATTGCGGGCCGTAAGGACCTTGTCGAAAAGTGCAGCCACCGCTTCACTGCGCCCGGCATCGGCGGGGACCTGGGCTGCACGCAGGACAGCCTGCGGGATACCTTCCTTGGCTTCTACTACGCGCCGGGCGTCGTCTGCGAGGCGCTGAAAACCGCCATCTATGCCCAGTGTCTGCTGGAGCTGGCGGGCGTCAATCCCGTGCCGCGCTACACCGCCGACCACAACGACATTGTGACCTGCTTTGACTCGGGCAGTGCCGCCGCGCTGACGGGCTTCTGCGCGGGCATCCAGCACAACAGCCCTGTGGACAGCTTTGCCAGCCCCGAGCCTGCCGATGAGCCGGGTTACACCGACAAGGTCGTCATGGCGTCCGGCAGCTTTACCGAGGGCAGCACGATTGAAATTTCCTGCGACGGCCCGCTGCGTGCGCCCTACACCTGCTATCTGCAGGGCGGCGTGAACTTTACCGCAGGCCGTGCCGCCGTGCTGAACGCCGTGCAGAATGCGTTTTTTGCGGGGTAAACAACAGACTTTGAAGTAAAAAACCTCCCGCGTATCCTAACCGATACACGGGAGATTTTTTACATTCTACTGTTTTAGTGCTTCACAAAATCACGGACCAGCGCTTGCAGCAGGTCGTCGCGGTCAATGCGGCGGATGATGGCGCGGGCGTTCTTGTAGGTCGTGATGTAGGTCGGGTCCTCCGACAGGATGTAGCCGACGAGCTGATTGATGGGGTTGTAGCCCTTCTCCTCCAGCGCGCGGTACACCTGCAGCACCGCTTGCTTGATCTCCATATCACGGTCATCACGGATGGAAAAAACGGCGGTAGGTTCAGAGATCGGCATTTTAATTCTCCCCTTCATTATGATATTACTAGCCTTATTATACTCAACATGCGCCAAATTTGCAAGATGAAAACGCAGAATTTTTATACAGAAATGCAAATTCCGCTTCTTTGCTTTTTGCCCGCCGCTGTGCTATAATACAGACAAAACTGTCCGTAAAGGAGCTACACTATGAAATTTTCGGAAATGCCCTATGCACGCCCCGACCTGGACGCCGTCAAGCAGCAGTTTGCTGACCTGCTGGCCCGCTTCAAGGCGGCTGCCACCTACGCCGAGGCCCACGCCATTTTTCTGGAGGAGGAAAAGCTCAACAAGCATGTGGACACGCTCGCCCAGCTGGCCAGCGTGCGCAATACGATTGACACCCGCGACAAATTCTACGATGAGGAGATGAACTTCTGGAACGAGGCCACTCCCCAGCTGCAGGAGTGCCAGAACGCCTGGAGCCGCGCGATGCTCGACTCGCCGTTCCGCGCTGACTTCACCGCCGAGTACGGCGACCTGATGTTCGTCAACGCCGAAATCGCGGACAAGGCGTTCTCGCCCGATATTCTCGACGAGATGGCACAGGAAAACAAGCTGACCACCGAGTACGGCAAGCTAATCGCGTCGGCGCAGATCCCGTTTGAGGGCGGCGTCTACACGCTGAGCCAGCTGTCCCCCTTCAAGAACGACCCCGACGATGCCCGCCGTCTGGCCGCCTGGAAGGCCGAGGGCGCATGGTACAAAGAGCACGGGGCCGAGTTCGACGGCCTCTACGATCAGCTCGTCCACCTGCGTGACACCATGGGCAAAAAGCTTGGCTATGAGGGCTACACCACGCTGGGCTACTACCGCATGGGCCGCAACTGCTACACGAAGGCCGATGTGGAAAAGTTCCGCGCCGCCGTCGTCAAGTACATCGTGCCGCTGGCCGACAGCATCTACCGCGAGCAGGCCGGGCGGCTGGGCAAGCAGTACCCGATGAACGCAGCCGACAACGCCCTGATGTTCCGCAGCGGCAACCCCCGCCCGGCGGGCGACGCCGACGCCATCCTCAAACAGGGCAAAAAGTTCTATGAGGAGCTTTCCCCCGAGACCGGCGTGTTCTTCAACAACATGCTGGACGACCAGCTCATGGACGTGCTGTCCACCCCCGGCAAGGCGGGCGGTGGCTACTGCACGAGCCTGGGTGATTACGAAATGCCGTTTATTTTTGCCAATTTCAACGGCACCCAGCACGACGTCGAGGTCGTGACCCACGAGGCCGGCCATGCCTTTGCCGCCTACATGAACCGTGACCGCATCCCGTACTCCTACGTCTGGCCCAGCATGGAGGCCTGCGAGGTCCACTCGATGTCGATGGAGTTCTTCGCCTGGCCGTGGGCCGATGGCTTCTTCGGCGCGGATGCCCGCAAGTTCCGCTACAGCCATCTGGCGGGTGCGCTGACCTTCATCCCCTACGGCACAATGGTGGATCATTTCCAGCACATCGTCTACGAGCATCCCGAGCTGACCCCGGCTCAGCGCCACGAGGAATGGAAAAAGCTGGCTGCCATCTATCAGCCCTGGATGCGTCTGGACGGCGAGATCCCGTTCTACGGCGCGGGTGAGTACTGGCAGCGACAGATGCACATTTATCAGAGCCCGTTCTACTACATCGACTACTGTCTGGCCCAGACCGTCAGCCTGCAGTTCTGGGCGATGCTGCAAAAGGACCGCGCCGATGCGTGGAGCCACTACATGGCCTACACGAAGCAGGGCGGCAGCCGCACCTTCACCGAACTGCTGAAAAACGCCGGCCTGTCCACGCCGTTTGAGGAAAGCTGTCTGCGCGGCGTCAGCGAGGCGGCCAAGGCGTGGCTGGACAGCTACGACCTGACGGGGATCGTCTGATGGCGGACCGCGAGCGCGAGAAGAAAAAGAAGCGCGCCTATCTCGACGACTTTGAGAAGGACCTGAACGGTAATTATCAGTATCGCGGCGCGCATTACCGCTATGCGGGCCAGCACCCTCACAGCAGGGGGCTGGCTTTGCTGTGGCTGTTTTGCGGCGGCGGGGCTGCGCTGACCGTCGGCGCGGGCGCACTGCCCGGGGCCACGGCCCACGCACCTGTGTACCTGCTGCTGCCCTACATGGCGGCACTGGTGCTGGCGCTGTATGCGGTGGTGCTGCTGGTGCGGCTGACCCGGGGCGGCGCGCGCGTGCGGGCTTATATCCATGAACAGACCGCACAAAAATTGCCCTCTTTGTGCAGGGTGACAGCGGTACTCTGCGCTGCTGCCTCCGCGGGGCAGGGGGTGGCTGCGTTTGCGGCGGACGCACAGCTGCTTTGGGGAATGCAGGGTGTTTTTATACTTTTTGAACTGCTCTCCTGCGCTGCTTTTGCCGCTGCTGCGTTGTTCCTCAAGCGGATGCCGTGGGAAAAAGAAGAATAATTATACATTATCATAATAGAGCGTGCTCCGCAGAAAAACGCAGGGCACGCTTTTTTGGATGAGCAGGAAAAGTCTTCCCACAGGGGAAAAAAGACTTTGGGGGTTACAAAATTTTCCTCTCAAATTCGGCAAAAGGTACAAAAAGCAACAAAAGTGTGATTTATGGTTGACTTTTTGTCAATTTTAAGGTATCTTATAAGCTAAGTCATTACCGACAAGTGTACACTGTAAAGAGATACAGGGTGCGGAGAGGGGGGTTCCCCCTTTCTCGTGTTGCGCTCTTGGGGAGCACAATATTGATTTGTGGGTGAGGGCAAATTTATAGGAGGTTTTACCACATGAAAAACACAAAGCAAGCCATTGCACTGGCATCTGCTGCCGCTCTCAGCGTCGGCATGCTGGCAGGCTGCGGCGGTGCTGCTTCTTCCGCTGCGACTGCGTCCAGTGAGAGCAACAGCACGGCCACTGCCGAGGCATCCACCACTGCCGCTTCCGACGGTACGCTCGTTCTGGCCGAGACCGGCTTTGAGAGCAAGTTCAGCCCCTTCTTTGCTGCTTCTGCCGCTGACCAGGATGTCATCGACCTGACCCAGATCGCCCTGCTGGGCGCTGACCGTAAGGGTGAGATGGTCCTGAACGGCATCGAGGGCGAGACCCGCGAGTACAACGGCACTGACTACACCTACCACGGTCCTGCCGACTGCGTTGTCACCGAGAACGCCGACGGCACCGTTACCTATGACATCAAGCTGCGCGAGGACCTGAAGTTCTCCGACGGTGAGCCTGTCACCATCGACGACGTCATCTTCTCGATGTATGTTTTCCTCGATCCTACGTATGATGGTTCTGTAACCATGTACTCTACCCCCATCGTTGGTCTGGACGAGTACCGCAGCTCCATGACCACGCTGTCCAAGCTGATCGCTGAGGCCGGCGAGGACAACACCGACAACACGAAATTCACTGCCGAGCAGCAGAAGGCTTTCTGGGACGCTGTCAACGACGGCGGTGTGAAGTTTGCCCAGGAGATCATCGACAAGTGCGTTGAGAGCGGCGCTGCCGCCGACGCTAACGATGCTGCCGGTGCCGCCGCCGCCTGGAACCTTGGCGAGCTGCCCGCAGGCGCAACCGCGAAGGATATGTTCGAGCTGATCGGCGCGAACTACGACTGGAACTTCTCTGTCATGGAGGCCGAGACTGCCGGTACCGCCCTGTCTGACCTGATCCCCGAGGACGTCTACGCCTACTCCACCACCGGTGTCAACGTCGGTGACGCCGTTGCTTCTGTGGCCGGTATCGTCAAGACTGGTGACTACAGCATGACGCTGACCACCACCGAGCTGTCCACCACCATGATCTACCAGCTGCAGATGCCCATCGCCCCGCTGCACTACTACGGCGATGAGAGCCTGTACGACTACGACAACAACTCCTTCGGCTTTGCCAAGGGCGACCTGAGCAGCGTCCGCGCCAAGACCAGCGCTCCCATGGGTGCCGGTATGTTCACCTTCTCCAAGTACAGCGACGGCGTTGTCTATCTGGATGCCAACCCCTCCTACTATGACGGCGCACCCAAGGTCGCCCACGTCAACATGAAGGAGACCCAGGAGGCCGATAAGATCACCGGCGTTCAGGCCGGCACCATCGACATCTCCGATCCTTCCTACTCTCTGGAGGTTGCTGACCAGATTGCCGACATCAACGGCGTCGAGGGTGAGGACGGCCCCGTCATCACCACCCGCCTGAAGGACTACCGCGGCTACGGCTACATCGCCCTGAGCGCCAAGAACGTCAACGTCGGCGGCGACCCCTCCTCCCAGGCCTCCAAGGACCTGCGCAAGGCCATCATGACTGTCATCGCCGCTTACCGCGATGAGGGCATCGACTCCTACTACGGCGACACCGCCACCGTCATCAACTACCCGATCTCCAACACCTCCTGGGCTGCCCCGTCCGTCACCGACGACGGCTACCAGATCGCCTACTCCACCGACGTGGACGGCAACGAGATCTACACCTCCGACATGAAGAGCGAGGACAAGTACGCCGCCGCTCTGCAGGCTGCCCTGGGCTACTTCGAGGCTGCCGGTTACACCGTCGCGAACGGCCAGATCACTGCCGCTCCTGCCGGTGCCAAGATGGAGTATCAGATCAACATCGGTGCTTCCGGCAACGGTGACCACCCCTCCTTCCAGACCCTGACCAACGCTGCCGCCGCTCTCAAGACCATCGGCTTCACCCTGACTGTCAACGATATGGCCAACGCTTCTGACCTGTTCGCTTCCTATCAGTCCGGCGCTGCCGAGGGCTGGGTCGCTGCCTGGCAGTCCACCAATGACCCCGATATGTACCAGCTGTACCACAGCCAGGGCGCTACCAACTACTACGCCATCAACGACACTGACCTGGACGAGCTGATCATGGCTGCCCGCGCGACCACCGACCAGGAGGCCCGCAAGGCCATGTACAAAGAGGCCATGGAGATCATCCTGGATTGGGGCGTCGAGCTGCCCGTATACCAGCGCAGCGAGGCTACGATCTTCTCCACCGAGCGTGTCAACATCGACACCATCGCGAAGGATCAGACCCCGTACTGGACCTACAAGTCTGAGCTGAACAACCTCGAGCTGAACTAAGTTCAACTTACCGTTGTGAAAGCAGGTGACCGCCCGCCAAGGGCGGTTGCTTGCTGTCAAGCCCTTGGCCCCCTCTGGGAGGGGGCTCCGCCCGCAGGCGGTGGGGGAGAGAGCCTGCTGAAGTCCGAAATGTTTCGGGCTGTGGCAAGGTTCTCTCCCTCCGGCCCTACGGGCCCCCTCCCTCGCAGAGGGAGGCAAGCAGCGACTGCTAATATGGTCGTCCCACTCCCACGCAGGGCGTCGTCCCTGCGTGGGATGGGGATGCCCACATTACGGCATTTCCCTGCAAAATAAACGCGGTTTAACCGTGCAAGGAAGGAACGAAAACTCTTGCGAAACTACATCATCAAGCGTGTCGCGCAGTCGGTACTGATCCTGTTCTGTGTCATGTTCATTATCTATGCGCTGATCCGCAGCCTGCCCAGCTCCTTTGCAGAGACAATGGCAATGCAGCTGGCTCAGGCCCCCGGCGCCAAGCCCTATGAGGAATGGCTTGCCCAGCTCAACGCTTCCTACGGCCTTGACCTGGACATCGTCCCCGGCTTCTTCACCTGGCTGAGCAAAGCCGTTGTCGGTAACTTCGGCGACAGCTGGAAGTGGAACGTGCCTGCCACCCAGAAATTCACCGAGGTCATCGGCCTGTCTGTCATCATGGGCGGCATCTCCTTTGTGCTGTCCATCGTGATCGCCGTGCCCCTCGGCGTGCTGGCTGCTACCAAACAGTACAGCCGCGCGGACTATGTCATCACCTCTGTGGCGCTGGTCGGTATTTCGCTGCCCACCTTCTTCTTTGCCACGCTGCTCAAGCTGTTCTTCTCGGTCAAGCTCGGCTGGTTCGACCTGTACGGCCTCGTCGGACGCGATTACGCCCAGCTGGATTCGATGGGCCAGTTCCTGGACAAGGCCAACCATCTGGTCCTGCCCATCGTCACGCTGGTCATTGTCTCCATCGGCGGTTACATGCGCTATACCCGCACGAACATGCTCGAGGTCCTGAACGCCGACTACATCCGCACGGCCCGCGCCAAGGGCCTGTCGGAGCGCACGGTCATCTATAAGCACGCCTTCCGCAACACGCTGATCCCGCTGGTCACGATCATCGGCGGCAGCCTGCCCGGTCTGTTCAGCGGCGCCCTCATCACCGAGACACTGTTTTCCATCCCGGGCATCGGCTACATCTCTTACCAGTCCATGGTCGCGGGCGACATCCCGTTCACGATGTTCTACCTGTCCTTTATGGCGGTGCTGACGCTGGCCAGCAACCTGCTGACCGATATTCTGTACGGCGTGGTCGACCCGCGCGTGCGCATTTCTTAAAGAAAGGAGACTGCACACCCATGAGCGAAAATACGCAGAACCAGAACCCGAAGCAGGAGCAGTACTCCCTGAACGATGACCGCCGCGTCAAGGTTTTGTCCCCGGGCGCACTCGTCGCCAAGCGGTTCTTCCGCAACCGTCTGGCTGTCGTCGGCCTGTCCATTCTGGTGGCCATGTTCCTGTTCTCCTTCGTCGGCGGCCTTGTCAGCCCCTACGGCCAGGACGAGCAGTTCTTCACCTACACCCAGATGTCCAAGGAGTTCGTCGGCGTTACCCGCAACGATACGATGCGCTTTGTTGTGGCCGATGGGCAGAACTTCGGCTCCATCGCCCAGAGCAAGGCACTGGAGGCCGTCAAGAAGGGCAATACGGAATTCAACTATAAGGATGTTGACTACACCGTCGACATCCGGAGCGATGACTTTTACGTTGTCTATCAGGGTAGGGACATCATGGGCTACGCCAGCCGCGACCTCGTGAACGAGGCCGACGGTGCGCCGAAGTTCAGCTTTGACGTCAAGCTGGCTGCCCTGACCGCCATGACGGCAGGGGAGAAGGAGTTCGCCGCCGACGGCGTGGACTACACCCTCGACGCGGACGGCAACATCCTCGCAGGCGGTGAGGAGCTGGGCTACGTCAGCCGCTTCGTCGTCTCCGCCGCCGATTCCAGCGTCGTCGTCACCCGTGACTTCAAGGACCGCCTCGAGGAGGCCATCGACGACAACGCCGCCAAGTTCAATTACACAGACGCCGAGGGCAACGAGGCCGAGTATGACATCGTCTACGACGCCTCTGCCAAGGTCTGGAGCGTCAAGCAGATGACCGAGACCTACGTTTATGACCGCTACGCCGCCCCCAGCAAAGAGCACTGGCTCGGCACCGACACGAACGGCATGGACATGCTGACCCGCCTGATGTACGGCGGACGTGTTTCGCTGATCATCGGCTTTATCGTTGTTGTCATTGAAGCGTCCCTCGGCATCCTGATGGGCGGCATCTCCGGCTACTTCGGCGGCTGGATCGACAACATTATTATGCGTATCGTCGATGTTTTCTACTGCATCCCCTCGATGCCCGTCATCATCATCATCGGTGCGGCCATGGACGCGATGCGCGTCGATTCCTGGAAGCGCATGATGTACCTTATGCTGATCCTGGGCTTCCTCGGCTGGCCGAGCATTGCCCGTCTGGTCCGCGGCCAGATCCTGTCCCTGCGCGAGCAGGAGTTCATGCTGGCCACCGAGGCCTGCGGCATCAAGGTCTGGCACCGCATCTTCCGCCATCTGATCCCCAACGTCATCCCGCAGCTGATCGTCACCTGCACGATGGGCCTCGGCTCCACCATCCTGACCGAAGCCACGCTGTCCTTCCTGGGTCTGGGCGTCAAGTACCCGTTTGCCTCCTGGGGCAACATCATCAACGACGTCAACAACGCCTACGTCATGACGAACTACCTGTTCATCTGGATCCCTGCCGGTGTCTGCCTGCTGCTCACCGTTCTGGGCTTCAACTTTGTGGGCGACGGTCTGCGCGATGCGTTTGACCCCAAGATGAAACGTTGATTGGAAGGAGAAACACACGATGGCTAAAAATCAGGACGGATACCTTTCCGCCAAAGAGTCGCGGCGTATCTCCAAGGAAAACCGCCGCATCACGGACCAGTACGAAAAGCGCCGCAAGCGCCGCAACGTGCCCGAGTCCGAGTACACGACCCAGATGAAGGACCCCGCCAACGCGGTGGAGTTCGATAACCTGCACACCTACTTCTTCACCGACACCGGCGTCGTCAAGAGCGTCGACGGCGTCTCGTTTGAAGTGCCCATCGGCAAGACCGTCGGCGTCGTCGGCGAGTCCGGCTGCGGCAAGTCCGTCACCAGCCTGTCCCTGATGCAGCTTTTGCAGCGCCCCCAGGGCCAGATCGTCGAGGGTGCCATCCGGCTGAACCTCGGCAATGACAAGGCCTACGACATTGCCAAGACCCCGGCGGACAAGATGCAGGGCCTGCGCGGCAACTATATCTCGATGATCTTCCAGGAGCCTATGACGAGCCTGAACCCGGTGTTCCGCATCGGTGCCCAGATCGACGAGGTCATCGCCCTGCACGAGGGCGATGGCAAGACGAAGGAGGACATCAAGAAGCGCACGATCGAGATGCTCGAGATGGTCGGCATCGCCAACAGCGAGGGCGTCTACGCGATGTACCCCCATGAGCTGTCCGGCGGTATGCGCCAGCGCGTCATGATCGCCATGGCGCTGGCCTGCAACCCGAAGATCATCATTGCCGACGAGCCGACCACCGCGCTGGACGTGACGATCCAGGCACAGATCCTCGACCTGCTGCGCAGCCTGAAGGACCGCATCAATTCGTCCATCATGCTCATCACGCATGACCTGGGCGTCATTGCCGAGATGGCCGACTATGTCGTCGTCATGTACGCGGGCCGTGTCGTCGAGAAGGGCACTGTCGAGGAGATCTTTGCCCACCCGAGCCACCCCTACACCATCGGCCTGATGGCGTCCAAGCCCGTTGTCGGCAAAAAAGTGGACCGCCTGTACTCCATCCCCGGCAAAGTCCCCAACCCCGTTGATATGCCGAACTACTGCTACTTCAAGGACCGCTGCGAGCTGCAGCTGCCCTGCTGCAGCGGCGAGTACCCCTGCGAGATCAGCCTGTCCCCGACGCACAAGGTCAGCTGCTACCGCTACTATGAAGAAAACAGAAAGGCGGGTGAGTGACGCATGGCAAACAAGGGTAAGCACCTGATTGAAAACGATTACACCCCCGTCACCTATGACCCTCAGTATATCCTGATGGTCAACCACCTCAAGAAATATTTCCCCATCAAGGGCGGCCTGCTGTCCCAGACCGTGGGCCACGTCAAGGCCGTGGACGGCGTGACGTTCAACCTGCGCCGCGGCTGCACGATGGGCCTTGTCGGCGAGTCCGGCTGCGGCAAGTCCACCACGGGCCGCACGATCCTGCGCTTGGGCGGCGAAAAGACCGGCGGCCAGGTGCTGTTCAACGGCAAGGAGGTCTACGACATGACCCCCGCCGAGATGCGTGAGCTGCGCACCAAGATGCAGATCATCTTCCAGGACCCGTTCTCCAGCCTGTCCCCGCGTCTGCCCGTAGGCGAGATCATCGGCGAGGCCGTGCGCGAGCACAACCTTGTGCCGAAGAACGAGTTCAACGACTATATTGACCAGGTCATGGACGACTGCGGCCTGCAGCCCTACCACAAGACCCGCTACCCGCACGAGTTCTCCGGCGGCCAGCGCCAGCGTATCTGCATTGCCCGTGCGCTGGCCCTGAACCCCGAGTTCGTCGTCTGCGATGAGCCGGTCTCCGCGCTGGACGTCTCCATTCAGGCGCAGATCATCAACCTGCTGAAATCCTTGCAGGAAAAGCGCAACCTGACGTATCTTTTCATCTCCCACGATCTGTCCGTCGTCGAGCATATCTCCGACACTGTCGGCGTTATGTACCTGGGCAATCTGGTGGAGTACGGCGAGACCGACGACATTTTTGCCCACCCGCTGCACCCCTACACCAAGGCGCTGTTCTCGGCCATTCCCATCCCGGACCCGACTGTCAAGCGCGAGCGCGTGGTGCTGCAGGGCTCCATCCCGTCCCCGGCCAACCCGCCGTCCGGCTGCAAGTTCCACACCCGCTGCCCCTATGCCACGGAGCGCTGCAAGACCGAAGCGCCGAAGCAGCGTGAGGTCGAGCCGGGCCATTACGTGGTCTGCCATCTGTACGAAAAATGAGGAAGCGCGACAACTTCGAGGACGATGGCCGCACCATCGCCGATATGAGCGGCATCGGCCCTGCGCCGACGCTGCGCCCCCACCGCCGTAAGGCGGACGCCCCGCCCCCGGAGCCGGCGAATGACCGTCCTTGGGAGCAGGCCCCCGACTGGACGCCCAAAGAAAAATTTTGGGCCGTCATGGGTGTGCTGAAGGCCACCCTGGCCATTGCCGGGGTGTATCTGGTGGGTTTAGGTGTGCTGCTGGCCGTGCTGTTCCTGCTGTGGAAATGAATACAAAATAAAAAGGCATGTACGATTGGATAGTTCGTGCATGCCTTTTTCTGCGGGCAGAGATATTCCAAAAAACCATTGCTGCCATGTAGGGGCCGCATATATGCGGCCCGCGGCCTGCCCGTAAGCAGCCGCCCGCCATACGCGGCAGGGCCGGGCGGTACTACACTGCATTGTGTGCGGGTGAGTAGTCATTATGTAGTCAGTGGCGGGAATGCAAACAAAAAAGCCGCGTATTACGCTATAAAAATAGCGATAACACGCGGCTATTTTGGTGCGCCTGCAGGAACTCGAATCCTGGGCCCTCTGATTAAAAGTCAGATGCTCTACCAACTGAGCTACAGGCACGTATACACTGTGGTGCTCACAGCTTTACTATTATAGCAGGCAAAAAGAAAATTGTCAATACGCTTTGCAAAACAAATTAGCCGGAAATCCGGCAAAATCCGCACGTGTTTGCCCGCCGCCCTCTTGCCAAATGCACAGCGGCGCGTTATAATAATACTTTAGTAAAAGATAAAACCGTAAAGGGGACAGGAAATATGGAAACTTTGGGCAGTCTGCGCCGCACAAACTATTGCGGCGAAGTCACGCTTGCCATGGCCGGTCAGGAAATGACCGTCTGCGGCTCCATCGCCCGCGCCCGCGACAAGGGCGGCATCATCTTTGCCGACCTGCGCGATACCACCGGCATTTTGCAGCTGGTGTTCGATGAGGATACGCCGAAGGACGTTTTCGCCAAGGCCGAGAGCCTGAAAAGCGAGTACGTTGTTATCTGCCGCGGCAAGCTGCGTGAGCGCGCCGCCAAGACCGATAAGATCGCAACCGGCGACGTAGAGCTCTACGTCAGCGAGCTGCGCATCCTGAGCGAGGCCCAGACCACGCCGTTTGAGCTGCGCGACGAGATCAACGTCAACGACGACCTGCGCCTGCGCTACCGCTATCTGGACCTGCGCCGTCCGTCCATGCATGAGCCCATCGTGCTGCGCAGCAAGATCATGCAGATCATCCGCAACTATTTCTGCGAGAACCATTTCACCGAGATCGAGACGCCCACCCTCATCAAGTCTACGCCCGAGGGCGCGCGCGATTATCTCGTTCCCAGCCGTGTGCAGCCGGGCCACTTCTACGCGCTGCCCCAGAGCCCGCAGCTCTACAAGCAGATTTTGATGCTGTCCGGCTTTGACCGCTACTTCCAGCTGGCCCACTGCTACCGTGACGAGGATCTGCGCGCAGACCGCCAGCCCGAGTTCACCCAGGTGGACGAGGAGATGAGCTTTGTCTCCGAGGACGACATCATGACCCTGAACGAGGGCCTCATCAAGCGCCTGTGGAAGGAAATGCTGAACGTCGACGTCGAGACCCCGTTCTACCGTATGCCGTGGGACGAGGCCATGGGCCGTTTCGGCTCCGACAAGCCCGACACCCGCTTTGGCCTTGAGATTCAGGACGTGACCGAGGTGTTCAGGGGCACCGAGTTCAAGCCCTTCGCCGCTGTGCTGGAGGCCGGCGGCACGATCCGCGCCATCAACGCCAAGGGTCTGGCCGACAAGCTCTCCCGCAAGAACATCGACAAGCTCGGCGAGGTCGCCAAGACCTACGGTGCCAAGGGTCTGGCTTACAGCC
>ULSR01008979.1_pt1 | contig 18288 bp, 20 predicted proteins | sample 1956861 | NCBI WGS metagenome assembly ULSR01 (sample SAMEA4835713, study PRJEB28245) | human gut metagenome | biome: gut microbiome; material: fecal sample | place: Denmark | collected 2008 | reverse complement strand
TGTTGTTTGAATAATTGAGCAAAATATTGAAATATGAGGATTTGTGAAATTTTTATAAAAATAATCTAAAGTTATATAAATTTTTTTAAAATATGTGGTTACAATAATGAAAAAAAATCCAAGCAAGAATAATTAAAAATAATGAGGCTTCAGAATCAAATTTAAGAGAATTTTATAAGGAAGTAATATAGTTTGTTGTTAGAATAAATAGCTTAAATACTAGTAATAGCAAGGACTAGCAAGATTTTGCAGGTAGGACCATATATGTATGGTTTTATATTTTGTTCCCACTCCTTTTTGCACAAAACTTTGATTTTGTGCAATGTTTTATCTAACTATATATATCAAAGTTTTGACCTTTGCCTCTTCTCTATTCTCTTTAAAAAAATATAAGAAATATGTAATTTATATTACATATATTTCTTATTTCATTTTTAGCAAATTAACAGTATTCTTCAAATTAACTATTTATAATTAATTTTGTATTTTTATCGACAAATTACGACACACGTTTTTTATTTTTTTGTTGTATAATAAAAAAGATTAGTATGCAACTACTAATCTTCTAAATCGTTTTTTAATTGATTTAGGTCTATATCTAATATCTGGGCGATTGCTACCAATTCGAAGTCTTTTACAAGCAATTGATTCTTTTCTATTCGTAGTAATTCGTCCGTATTAATATAGATTCCATAGGTATCTAATAATTGAGATAACCTAACTTTACTCATACCTTTTTCTTCCCTTGCATTCCTTATTAGCGTGCCAGAAATGTTTTTCTTGTTGTTATATCTTTTTAGCATGATTAATGGTTCCTTTCGTTATTATCGTACAAGTATGTAATTATTTTATAACAAATCACTTTAAAATGTGCATAGTATAACGACGGATTTACCAAATAAATAGTACATTTTTGTCGAAATTTACCAAAAAAGAGATATTAGAAAGTAAATCTAATATCTCAATCACTATTTTATTAAATATTTTATATATTTTTAAAGTTTTATCTTATTTTATATTCAAATATCCTTTTATTTTTTGTATAAATTCTTCATTTGTTTTTGTTGTCATCATTAAGTTGATTAGTTGTTCTGTTACTTCTGAAACTGGCTTGCTTGATAATGCTTTTCTTAAACCAAATACTGTTTTTAGTTCTTCTGGTGTAAGTAACTTTTCTTCTCTACGTGTTCCAGACTTATTTATATCTATTGCAGGGAATATTCTCTTCTCAGATAATGATCTATCTAAGTGTACTTCCATATTACCAGTACCTTTGAATTCTTCGAAAATTACTTCGTCCATTCTGCTCCCTGTTTCTACTAATGCTGTTGCAAGTATTGTTAAACTTCCTCCATTTTCTATATTACGGGCTGCTCCAAAGAATTTTTTTGGTTTATGTAATGCTGCAGGGTCTAAACCTCCAGAAAGTGTTCTTCCTGATGGCGGTATTACTAAGTTGTATGCTCTTGCAAGTCTTGTTATACTGTCTAATAAGATTATAACATCTTTACCATGTTCTGTTAGTCTTTTTGCTCTTTCTAGTACCATTTCAGCAACTTTTACGTGATGCTCTGGTAATTCATCAAATGTAGAGTAGATTACGTCTCCTTTGATTGATCTTTTCATGTCTGTTACTTCTTCTGGTCTTTCGTCTATTAATAACACTATTAATTCAATTTCAGGATGATTTACAGTTATGCTGTTTGCAATTTTCTTTAATAATGTTGTTTTTCCAACTTTTGGTGGTGCAACAATCATTCCTCTTTGACCTTTTCCAATTGGGCAAATTAGGTCTATCATTCTCATAGCATATTCTGTTGGAACAGTTTCTAGCTTAATTCTTTCTTCTGGATATATTGGAATTAAGTCATCAAATTTTCTTCTCTTATAAGCTTTTTCTGGGCTTTCTCCATTTACTTCACCAACAAATATTAATGCTGGAAATTTTTCTCCTTCTTTTGGAAGTCTTGCAATTCCCTTTATTTTATCCCCTTTATCTAATCTAAATCTTCTAATTTGAACTGGCGATATGTATACGTCTTTTGGGCTTGATAAATAATTTTCTCCTCTTAAAAAACCATAGCCATCTGGTAATACTTCTAATACACCTTGCGCTATAAAGTCATCTGCATTTGTAAGCTTATAAGCTAAGTCTGAATCATTTTTAGCATTTTCATCAATTTCATATCTTACATTGTTAGATGTTTTTTCAGTAATAGTATTCTCATTTCTTATATTATCCAAATTATCATTTTGACTTCCATTGTTATTTTCTACTGAATGAGTGTCAGCAACATTTAGTTTTTCATTTGAGACGTTCTCATTTAAATTATTGTTTTGTTTAGTTAAATCTGCGTTTTTACTATTACTATCTAAAATTTCAATAAGTTCGTCTTTCTTTAATTTTGTAACATTCTTTATTCCTTTTTCTTTTGCCATTTGGCGTAATTCCACTAATGTACAATTTGTTAAATCCATATTATAGTATCCTTTCTATATTTCCATGATTATGGAAGATGATTTGTGTATAATAATTATCTAAATAAAGCTAAGCTCTAATAAAATTAAAATAATCTATAATTATCTTAGATTAACTTTTTTGGTTTTTGCGTCATATATTTGTTTTGGAATTTATTAAGATTAAAATTTATTTCGATTAAAACCATATCTATTATATATTAAATTACCAAAAATTGCAAGAAAAGAGAGCAATTTTTTGCTCCCTTATTTGCTAATATCTATATAAACTCTTTCATTAGGTAAGTACATATCCAATTTTTCTCTTGCTACTTCTTCTATATATTCAGTTGAATTAACATTTTCTTTTGTTTTTTGTAATTCACTGTTAGTTTCTTTTGCGGTCTCAAGCTGTTCAGAATAAGTAGAAGCTTCAGATTTATATTGATTTAATGTTTTTTGTTGTGATATTAATGTTACGACGAAATATATTAAAAATATTGCTATTATTATCTTTTTATAAATTTTTTTCATCTAATTATCTCCAAAATTCAATTTTTTTATACCTAATTATATATTTCTACATTATTTCTTAAAATCCTTTTTTATGTGTAAAAAATTTTTAATTTTTTTCGTTTTAAATACATTTTTCGCGTTTATTGTTAATATTTTGAATGGTTTTAAAATTAGGCTAAGAATATATTTTTTAAATAAGTACAGTAGTTTTCTTATTGGAAATGTAATAATCATGAATATTTTTATTATGGTGTTTTTTAATGTTGTAATTATCTTTACGTTTATTTTTATGAAATATTTGCTTATTGTAGATAAATATAAAACGTTGCCTAATAGTAGGGCAAGAAATATGTAAAATCTTAGTTCTCCATTATTGAATATAAATATGATAAATATTAAGAAGATTCCAGTTATAATGCCAAATATGGCATCTTCTATGTATGTTACAAAATCGGGTGTTTTGAATGATTTTCTTAGTATTCTAAATATGTCAAAGAGTATTCCTATGGATATTCCGCAAAGTATGTATATTGCAAAATACTGCATTTGGCTGATTATTTCGCTATTCATATTTGGTTTTAATTCTCCTTCTAGTCACTAAGCTAAAACTAAATTTTTAAATACAGTACAATCTTTTATATATAAAACTGCATTTCATTATTGCAGAAAATATACAAAATTATTATATTGTAGTTATAAATTATTTTCTTTATTTAAAAATTTTACCTAATAAACTACCAGAATTTTTTTTGCCAATTTCATCATTACTGTAACCCATATTGTAAATTTGGCCTTCAATTATTACTTCTAAACTATCTATACTAAGCTTATTTATTCGCAAGTCCTCACCCTTTACAGTAAGTAGTCCTAATTGTGTTTCTACTATTACTATTTGGTCATCAAAGCTTAATACATCTACAACTCCTGTTATGGTTAACTTTTCTCTATTTTCTAAAATCAAATTTTGAACTACATTTCCATTATTTTGAGGCATGTTCTTTCTGTCGTCCATAGGCCTTTCCCCTTCCCCTATTTCATATATTTAATTATATTCGGGTCTTGTCTATTTTAGAACAGGTTTTAATGGATTTTCTATTAGAACTACAACATAATAAATATAAGAACTAAATTAAAAATTTCTTTATGCAGAAAAATCAATTATAACTTTTCTACCAGAAAAAACTCTTATAATAACCCGTTTTTTAAAAGAGACTGGAAACTCGCCTTTTGAGAATTCCGAAGGAGCCCAAACCAAGATCGACATTTCGAGGCTTTAAAAATTGATTATTAATAAGAGTTTTATTTAATATATTTATGAATTTGAAGATGCGTTATATTTTAAATAACTGTCTATGAATCCGTTCAAATCTCCGTCCATTACAGCTTGAACGTTTCCTACTTCGTAATTTGTTCTATGGTCTTTTACTAGTGTGTATGGACAGAACACGTATGAACGTATTTGACTTCCCCATGCAATGTCCATTTGAACACCTTTTAAGTCATCTATAGTGTCTTTGTTTTCTTTTTCTTTTAAGTCAAGTAATTTTGATTTCAGCATTTTCATAGCAGTTTCTCTATTTTGAATCTGAGATCTTTCTGACTGGCATGTTACGACTATGTTTGTTGGAATATGAGTAATTCTGATTGCTGATGATGTTTTGTTTATGTGCTGACCACCGGCTCCTGAGGCACGGTATGTGTCTACTCTTAAGTCATCTGGATTTATATTGATTTCAACGTCTTCTGTTATTTCAGGCAATACTTCTAATGAAGCAAATGATGTATGACGTCTGCCACCAGCATCAAATGGAGAAATTCTAACTAATCTATGAACTCCCATTTCTCCTTTTAAATATCCATATGCATATGGTCCGGATACTAGAAATGTAACGCTTTTTATTCCAGCTTCGTCGCCTGCTAAGTAGTCAAGTTCTTTTACCTCATATCCATTGCTATTAGCCCATCTGCAGTACATTCTGTATAACATTTCAACCCAATCTTGAGCCTCTGTACCACCAGCACCAGGGTGCAATGTTAAAATTGCATTGTTGTTATCATATTTTCCAGATAGAAGTGTTGTTATTTCAAGCTTTTCTATGTCTTTTTCTAAATTTTCTGTTGTGTCTAAAATTTCTTTTGCTTCTGAATCTAATTCCTCCTGGTTTGTACCCTCTTGAATTTCAGACTTTACTAATTCATTTAATTCTTCAATATATTCAAATGTTGATGATATTTTTTTGTAGTTTTCTGTTTTATTTTTAAGTTCATTTATTCTTTTTAAAATTCTACTAGAATTCTGTGAATCTTCCCAAAAAGAAGGCTCTTCAGTCTTTTTCTCTAATGCATGCAATTCTTCTTCTAAACTAGCAATGTCAAAGAGAGTCACCTACCTCTTTTAGTCTATTTTTTAAAGATTCCAACTTTTTAGTACTTTCGTCTAAATCAATCATTTTATCACTATCCTTTCATCAAAAAAATCAATGTTTCAGCTTTTCAATTCCTTTTTGGCTTCCTTGTAATCAGGCATATAATATTCCACCATGTTCCAAAATTTTTTCGAATGGTTCATATGTTTTAAATGGCAAATTTCGTGCAAGCATACATATTCTATTGCATGTCTGCTGTAAGCCATCAGGTTTTGATTTATGCTTATTTTTTTCTTTGAAGAACATATTCCCCATGTTGCTTTTAAGTTCTTTATATTGCATTCTAGCGGAGCTAAGCCAGTACGCACTTTTAAATCTTCCATTGCTGACGGAACTTCTTCCTTTGCAATATATTTATATAATTTATCAATTAATTTCTTTACATTCTCTTGTTCATTTTCTTTACAATCTTTGTTTAAATCGCAATATAAATATTGATTATCCATATTAAGCTTATTTCTTTTGCTATCAACATACATTATTTTTAGTGTATATGGTTTTCCTAGCACCCTTACTGTGCTTCCGTCCTTATATGTTGTATTTATTTTTCTCGATTGTTCTTGTAATTTTTTATTTATCCAGTCAGCTTTACTATTCACAACATCTTCAACATATTTAATTGAAGAACGAGGTGAAGTTTTTATTATAACTTCACCATCTTTTATTTGAATATATGTATTTTTTATTTTTTCGTACACTATTTTGCATTTTATATCATTTATAATATGATATTCTTCGTTTTTTTGTTTCAATTTGCACTCCTAATAATTGTGTATTTTTTGATTTATTTCTTTAATTTGTTTCTGCTTTATCATTTTTTCTTCTTTTAATAATGCTGCAATTTTATCACGATACTCGTTTGGAATGTATTTAGGTTCTAAATTTCCTAAACGTAGTTGTTTGTATAAAAAGATCACAATGTTTTTCTCGGAAATCTCGTTGTTTTCGCTGTTTTGCTCTATTGTATCTTCACTTTCACGTAACTCTTCTGTAGGCTTTGGAAGTGCTTCTACATCTTTGTTAAAGATTCTTTTAAAGAAGTTTCTTATGTTTGTAATAAGGCTCATATTAAAACCTATCCTTTCTCATATGCTAAAAATTATTTAATTTCTACCTTCATCTTTTGAAGGGATCGAATTTCTAAGTTCTGTGTGAATATTGATGATTCTTTCTTGTGCTTTTTTCAATTTTTCCATAAGAACCTGAATTGTATCTGTTAGTTCATTAACTTCAGTATTTAATTGTGTTATTTCGTCTTCTAGTGCTTGTGCTCTTTCAGGAGTCATTGCTTGTATAGCATTGGTTTCTTGTACTTTTAATGAATTTTCTCGATTGTCCTGAATATTCGATGCTTCATTTATTCTAGTTTGATCATTAATTGGATAATCAAGTCCATCATCTAAGATTTCAGAACTCTCCATTTTTGCTTGTTGTTTAGCTATTCTTTTACTTGCAAGTTCATTAGCATACTTTCTGGCACCAGACTTCAACTCTGAGTAATCTGTAGTTTCTCCAGAATATAATTCAATGTATGCATATCCCTCAGAATAATCCTCTAGTGCTTCAAGAGCTTGCTCTTTTTTCTCCTCTTTAGGACTTTTTGCTATAGCACTAAAAGGTTTAGTCATTTTCATAAAGATAATTAATTTTGCTATCTCGGCATCAATTTTTTCTGATGGAATTCCTTTTTGGAGCAGGGCCACAGTTATTTCAGGTTTTACATCTTCTATATATTGATTGATAGAGTAACTCGTTCTAACTAAAAAGCCATCTTTAAAATATTTAGGTAATTTTACACCTAAACTTCTTGCTAATTTTCTAAGAGTCTTCTCATTCTCCTTCTTAATATCTATTGCCTTTGTATTGTTTTTATTTCCAACATATTTTGTTTTGGATTTTGATGGAGTATTCTTTATCTTCTTTTGCTCTTTTTCCTGTAGTATAGCCTTTGTTTCAAATAGCCATTGTAGATTTTTTCCTCTCTTATAGGTAGCTTTTTGAAATTTGTCTTCGTATAAATGCTCCAATAATTTCATCTTTTCGTCGCTTAAATATTGAGGAAAAGACGTTCTTAAACCTAATTGATTATATCTATCAATTCCATCGCATTGTGCCAATTCTTCTTTGCTCAAGCATCCATCATTCATATGTACCGAAAAAGGTTCCATATAATTTGGAAGAGAAAAAGATATAATGCAATTTGGAAAATTTCCTTCATCTCCAGCCTGTATTTTTCTGATTGAGACATCCATCAATGCGCCATGAGATTTTTCTTCTATTAATTTATGAACGCACCAGGTTTTTATTTTAAACAATTCTTGTACCAAATGATTTGTTTGCCAATTTTGCATTCCTTCCACATTGGCACAAAATGCGTGTGCAAGTTGATTTGACAGGTACATAAAATTAGCATATTTTTCACTTTGGGAAATTTCCCTTTTTCCATTATTTCCATAAAATTGATTACTAAAATCAACATTAGAAAATCTAATCTCTTTTAATACATCTGGTAAAGCTTCGGGTTCAAGGTCCTTGTAATCAAGTGCGTATTGGTTTAACGTTGATATAAGTGCTTGTTGAATGTCAAAAAAATCAGATTGTGATAGTATGTCAACTAAAATAGCGATATAATCTGATATATCTTGCTGTTCTAGCCAACCTGTCTCTTTTAATCTTTTCAAGCTTCGTACACTATTAATTTCGCTAAGATTAGTAATTTCCCATTTTCTAGACAAATCTATTGTTCTTTTGGCCTCATTGGAATTTAACTCACCTATTTGGCTGGCAAATATCATTAGACGAATTAATGTTTCTTTATTATATTCTGTTATATTCATGTTTTTAGCTGTCATTCGAGCTTTAAAATTTTTTCTCATTATGTATCTCCTAAATTATCTTTCGATGTCATTGTTTAAAGTATTCTTTATACTTCTATCAATTTTTTCGCAAGAAACTAATCTATGTAGTTCAGCTTGCACATTAGGAGGAAATTTGCTTATATCAATCCCCATACCTTTTAATTTCGAAATAGGCATTCCTTTTCTAATACATGCTTTCGCAACTTTTATTCTTTCGGCTCTACTCAATTCTTTCATAACTAAATTTAATCCCTTCTATTATATTTCGAATTTCCTTTGCTTTTCATATTCACTTTCTAAATCTGCTAAAGGATTGTCTTCAACAGCATTTCTAACTTGCTGGTCATCAACGTGAGTGTAAATTTGTGTAGTTGATATACTATCATGTCCTAATAAGACCTGTAGTGCTCTAATATCAACGTTTCCATATCTATACATTAATGTTGCGGCAGTGTGTCTTAATTTATGCACAGAATATTTATTTGTGTCCAAACCTGCCCTCAACAACTCTTGTTTTACAACATACTGAACTGTTCTATTGCTTATTCTCTCTAGTCTCTCACTTAAAAATAATGCATTCTCAGAGCCTTGTTTTATGCCTGTTTTAGGTCGTACTGCTAGGTAATTGTCTAATGCACTCATACACGATTTATTTAAATATATAACACGCTCCTTGTTTCCTTTACCAGTTACATTCATTTTTGCTTCATCAAAATCTATGTCTTTAATATTTATTCCAACAAGTTCAGATAAACGCATTCCGCAATTTAAAAATAATGTAATAATTGCATAATCACGTTCCTTATTTCTCGTATCTTCGTTGTTCGTAGCAGCTAAAAGCTTTTTACTTTCCTCTAAAGAAAGGTATCTAGGAACACGTACTCCTATTTTAGGTGACTCTAAATTTAGTGCTGGGTTATGGTCCATTGGCTTTGCAGCTTTTTGCGACATATATTTGAAGAACACCCTAATACTAGCCGTTTTTCTAGCTCTTGTTGCTGGTTTACTTTGGCAACTATTGGCCAAATAAAACAAATATGCATGTATATCGTCTAGTTTTATTCTATTTAGTGTTTCTAAGTCCATATTATGAATATCTATTGCATCAAAATTTTTCTCATCTGTTAATTTAAAACGATATATTATATATTTCAAAAATCTATTTAAATCATAATTGTATTCTTTTACCGTACCAGGCGATTTGTTTAAAATCGAGGTCGTATAGTCCAAAAATGCATTTAAAAAATATGGATTTCCATCTGTATTTATCATTTTTATTGGTCCTTTGTTTTCTATCAATTTTCGGTATTTATAACCATTTATATTATAAGCCTTTTAGACAAAAAAGACAATATTTTTGTTCACTAAAAATATTCTTTGGGATAAAAAAATAATTTATAAACAACAACGGAGCATCCGTAGAAACGAATACTCCGTTGTTGCAACATGTAAATGCAAATTAGCACATACTTGTTTTCAGCTGATTAACTTATCGGCAAACTCACATATCTTTGTTTTCCAATATTTTCCGTCACGAGAATTTCTTACTTGGCTAAGCAAATACTGCATTGCTTTACTATCTATTACTTGATTTGCTTTGTTACCAATAGCGTATCGAAATTGATTTGTAGATCCTTCTGGTGGAACCACGAGCAGAATATGTCCCTCATCTTCCACAGTTAGATAGTACTTGTGAACAGTCGCACCATCAGACCATTTATCAGAAGAGGCTATAATAATCATCTGAATATTGGTCTTCTCACGCAGGTATTCCAGTCCTTGAATTAATTCTTCTTGGTTAGAAAAAATATTATCATCATGCAAATATTGCACAACTTCATACTCTCCTTCAAGTGGACTTTTTCCACCAATATCGGAATTAGGAAATACAGTTGTTATAATTCCATATATAAATAGACATACCAGCGTACAGCACGCAATGAAAAGTGCAATATCTACATCATACCGAAATTTTCGTTCTACAAAATCTTTTAATCGTTTCATATACAGATCATCTCCTGTTACATGTTTGCCCTTGGTTTCAAGAAGTTTTTGAACTTTCCATCAGTTTGTCAGCAAATTCACATAGTTGCTTATTCCATTCATTACTATCTCGAGAATCTTCCACTTGTTTTATAAAGTACTTAATTGCTTTATCATCTATTACAGTATCGGCTTCATCTCCAATTGCATAGTAAAACGGAGATTTCGAGCCTTCAGGCGGTACAATAAGTAACACATGTGCTTCGTCTTCCACTAAAAGATAGTACTCTTCAACGGCTTTTTTATCAGACCATTTCTCAGAAGAAGTCATTACAATCATCTGAACATTAGTCCTTTCTTTCAGGTATTCCAGACCTTGTAACAACTCGTCTTGATTTGAAAATACGTAGTCATCATGCAAATATTGCACAACTTTGTAATTGCCTTCGAGAGGTTTCTTGCCTCCGATATTATCGCCGGACAAGAGATTAAAAAGTGCTGCTACTATGATGATAAGTGGAAAAATGCTCATTATCAGTATGGCATATATATTGTCTTCATCATATCCTCCATTCCAACTGCTACTGTGATAATGAGTATGCGAATGAATCCGAGCTCCTCCAGAATGTCCACCGTGTGCCATAATAGTCTCCTTTCGTTTGAAATTGTTAATAAACTATTTTCATTTTGACAGACGATCCAGATTTTTAAATGCTAATCAACCGTTCTATGAGCTTTCCTCCTAAAAATAATTATTTTGTATAGAGTCTTTTATACAGCCTGCAAAAAGCAAGTTATATACCAATATGTATATTTTACTATGTTTTTTCGATTTTAGCAACTATTTATTTTGTAATCAAATCTTTCGTATCTCTTGCTATCATTAACTCTTCGTTTGTTGGAACTACCCAAACTTCTACTTTCGAGTTTGGAGAAGATATTCTTCCTTCATCTCTGAATTCGTGGTTCTTTGCTTCATCTATTTCTACTCCGAAGCATTTTAAGTTTTCACATATTCTTCTTCTTGCATTATATTGGTTTTCTCCAATTCCTGCTGTGAATACGATTGTATCTAGTCCTCCAAGTGAAACTATGTATTGAGCTATGTATTGTGCTACCTTGTATGCATAAGCACTTATTGCAAGTTCTGCTCTCTTGTTTCCTTTTGCAGCTTCAGCTTCTATATCTCTAAAGTCTGCTGATACTCCTGAAAGTCCTAATATTCCTGATTCCTTGTTTAATATTAATTCCATCTCATCTGGTGTTAAATTTTCTTTTTTCATTAAGTATGTTACTATTGATGGATCCAAATCTCCAGAACGTGCACACATAGGTATTCCTCCAAGTGGAGTTAGTCCCATTGTTGTATCAACGCTTTTTCCGCCTTTAACTGCACATAAGCTTGCACCTTGTCCTAAATGGCATACTACTGTTTTTAACTCTTCTACCGGTTTTCCTAAAAGTTCTGCAATTCTTGCTGAAACATATTTATGAGATGTTCCATGGAATCCATATTTTCTTATTCCATATTTTTCATAATATTTGTATGGAATTGGATATGTATATCTTTCTTCTGGAATTGTTTGATGGAATACTGTATCAAATACTGCTACATTTGGTTTGCCTGGCATTGCTTCCATAGCAGCTCTAATTCCTGTTATAGCAGCCTTGTTGTGAACTGGTGCTAAAGCAGCACATTCATCAATTTTTGCAATTACATCTTCATCAATTATAACTGATGAGCTAAACTTATCTGCTCCTTGAGCAACTCTGTGACCAATTCCGTCAATCTCAGCTAGACTCTTTATTGTATTGTATTTAGGGTCTAATAATAATTCTGTCATAAAATCGATTGCTTCCTTATGTGTTTTTACAGGATGTTCAAATCTAAATTTTTCTCCATTAACTTTATGAGTAACAAAAGATTGCTCTCCTATTCTCTCATAAGTTCCTTTTGCCATAACCTCTTCTGTGTCCATATCTATCAATTGATATTTTAGTGATGAACTACCACAATTTAAAACTAATACTTTCATTTTCTGTCCTTTCTTTTCGCCCAATAGGGACGCCCCTTTTGGGGCGAACTTTATTGAGTTCTTATTTATATATTTTTTAGTTTTATACATTTTTTGAGCTCTTTTTTAGAACATTTCTTTCTCCGTCTCCAAAATTGTATTTAAGCTCCGCCCAAAAAGGGGCGTCCCTATTGGGCGAAGTTAATATTTATTTTACAAGTTCCATTGTTTCTCTTGCTATCATTAGCTCTTCGTTTGTTGGAACTACCCAAACTTTTACTCTTGAATTTTCACTCGAGATTTCTTTTTCTGTATCTCTTACAGAGTTGTTTTTATCAGGGTCTAATAATACTCCCATAAATGTTAAATGACTACATATTCCGGCTCTAGAGATTGGACCTTTTTCCCCTACTCCCGCTGTAAATGTTATTACATCTACTCCATTCATTGTAACAGCCATTTTTGCTATGTATTGAGCTATTATGAAGTCATATTCTTTTAGTGATGAAATAGCTCTTTCGTCTCCTTGTGCTATTGCTCTTTCTACGTCTCTGTTGTCTGATGATATTCCAGAAAGTGCTAATAATCCAGAACGCTTATTTAATATTTCATCAATTTGAGCAGGATTCATATTTTCCTTAGACATCAAGTATGTTACCACAGATGGATCTAAGTCTCCAGAACGTGAACCCATTGCAACTCCTCCTAATGGTGTAAGCCCCATTGTTGTGTCTACGCTGACTCCGTTTTGAATGGCACATAAGCTTACACCTTGACCTATATGGCAATTTATTATTTTTAATTCTTCTATTGGTTTTCCTAGTAATTTTGCAATTTCTAATGAAACATATTTATGAGATGTTCCATGGAATCCATATTTTCTTATTCCATATTTTTCGTAGTATTCATATGGAATTGGATATAAATATTGTTCTTTTTTTAAAGTTTGATGAAATGCCGTATCGAATACTGCAACATTAGGCTTGCCTGGCAAATTGACTTCACAAGCTTTTATTCCTTGTAAATGTGCTGGGTTATGAAGTGGTGCAAATCTAACAGCATCTTCAATTCCTTTTTTTACCTCTTCTGTTATAATACAAGATTTTTGGAACTTTTCCCCACCATGAACAATTCTGTGTCCTATTGCAGCTATTTCATTCAAACTCTTTATAACAGGATATCTTTCATCTGTAAACTGCTTTAACACAAACTTAATAGCCTCGCCGTGGTCTCTGGCAATTACATCATATCTGTATTTTTCCCCATTAACCTTATGAGTTACAAATGAATCGTAACTGCCTATTCTTTCAAAATAGCCTTTTGCAATTACCTTTTCATTCTCCATATCTATAAGCTGATATTTAAGAGAAGAACTGCCACAGTTTAAAACTAAAATTTTCATAAATTACCTCCATTTCGTTATTTCACAATCTTTTATATAATTTTCGTCCAAAAAGGGGCGTCCCTATTGGGTTATTTTTTGAGCTTGAACTGCTGTTATTGCTACAACTCCAGCAATATCTTGACTTGAGCAACCTCTTGATAAATCGTTTACAGCCTTTGAAACACCTTGGCACAAAGGCCCATATGCTTCTGCGTGTCCGAACCTTTGCGTTAGTTTATAGCCGATGTTTCCAGCGTCCAAATCTGGGAATATTAATATATTTGCTTTGCCTTCTAGAGGGCTTCCTGGAGCCTTTCTTTCGGCAACTTCTGGAATAATTGCAGCATCTAACTGAATTTCTCCGTCACATATTAAATCTGGCTCTTTTTCTTTTAATAATTTTGTTGCTTCTATAACTTTATCTGTTAATGGCGAATGTGCACTTCCATGTGTTGAATATGAAAGCATTGCAAGCTTTGGTTCGTCTCCAATTAACTCTTTAAAACTCTTGCTTGATGATATTGCAATCTCAGATAAAGCATCTGCATCTGGATATTCGTTTAATCCAGAATCTGCAAATATAAATACTCCATCATCACCAAACTCTTTGTCTGGCAATACCATTACGAAAAATGCAGATACAAGTTTCGTTCCTGGTGCAGCCTTCAAAATTTGAAGAGCAGGTCTTAATGTATCTGAAGTTGGGTGTGATGCTCCAGAAACGAATCCATCAGCATCTCCCTCTTTTACCATCATTGTTGCAAAATATCTGCTATTTGTTTTCAATAGCTCTTTTGCTTGGTCTAAAGTCATACCTTTATTTTTTCTTAATTCGTATAAATCGTTAGCATATTTGCTAAAATCAGCAGAAGTTGCAGGGTTTACAATTTGAGCTCCATTTAAGTTTATATTATTTTTTTCAGCTAATTCATTTATTTCTTGTGGATTACCTATTAAAATAATATTAGCAAAGCCTTCCTTTAGAACTATTTCTGTTGCTTCAAGAGTACGTATATCTTCACTCTCTGGAAGCACAATAGTTTTAATGTCTTGCTTTGCTTGCATCTTCATTTTTTCTATAAATGTCATGTTTATTTTTCCTCCTATCAGTACTTAACTTTTGACATCTATATTATATATTCAAATTGTGTAAAGTACAAGAGAAAAATTACATAAAACTTCTAATATCGGCTTAATTTTCTAGTAATTTTTTCATTTTAGCAGTTTATTATGTTATAATATTTATATAATTAATATAATGAGGTTTAAAATGATTTTAGAATACACAAAAAATAATGATAATTATAATACCGTAAGGCAGGTTGTTACTGGAAAATTTAATATTTCGTACAGCCTTCTACTTAAATTAAAAAAGAATAACAAAATTTTATTAAATGGAACTTCCACATATCTAGATAAAGAGATTTTTAACGGAGATAGTATTACTATTAATATTGATTTTGAAGAAGATAATTCTAATATTGTACCAACTAAAATGGATTTGTCTATTTTGTATGAAGATGAATATTTACTCATAATAGATAAGCCTGCTGGAATTCCAGTTCATCCATCTATAATTCATCTTGAAGATAGCCTATCTAATGGAGTAAAATATTATTTTGATACAATAAATCTTCATAAAAAGATTAGACCTGTAAATAGATTAGACAGAAATACTTCTGGAATTGTTATATTTGCTAAAAATGAATACATTCATGATATGTTGTCTAAGCAGATGCAAAATAAGCAATTTAAAAAAGAATATATTGCTATATGTGAGGGTATTTTTGATAAAAAACAAGATACAATAAATGCTCCAATCGCACGTAAAGCAGATAGCATAATAGAAAGATGCGTCTCTCCTAACGGAGATGCTGCAATAACTAATTATTCAGTTTTAAAAGAATTTTGTAAAAATAATGAGGCCTTTTCTGAAGTTTTAGTAAATTTAGAAACTGGCAGAACACATCAAATAAGAGTACATATGGCATATATTGGGCATCCAATCGTTGGAGATAGTTTATATGGCAATGAGTCTGATTTAATTACTAGACAGACCTTGCATGCTTATAAGGTTGAATTTATTCATCCAATTACAAATAAAAGGATGGAAATTCAATCAGTCATACCAAAAGATATGGGGATTTTATTAAATTAATTTTTCAAGACTAAAAGACTGAAAATTTTGCAAAATTTTAAAGACTGGAAATTTTAATTAGTTTCCAGTCTTTATAGCTTCTATTAATTTTAGTACATCTTTGCTATTTGAAAATGCCATGTCTGAATTTGTAATTTTGCTACTTACTTCTTTTCCAAACCATTTTGGAAGTTCTGTGTTATATGCTTGCTCTTCGCTCGAAAACTCTATTTCGGCAAATACAACGCCTTCATAAATTCCGTGAAATACGTCTAGTTCGATCTTTAAATTATCCATGTATGGAATTATGTATCTCGTTTTTTCTATTGTATTATATTTAGAATTAAGTTGTTTTCTTAATTCTGCATAGTCCTCTTCTGATATTTCTCTTTCTATCTCATTTACACTTATTCCTACTTTTGCTGTTTTTATTGTATATTTAAATTTTTTTCCTTTTGCAGTTTCTATTTTTCTTATTCTTACTACCGAAAATTTATCTATATATAAATAATCCTGAGCCATTTTTTTATATTCATATTCTTCCAAGTTTATTCCATTTAAATCATTTACTAAAAATTTTCTTTCTATTTCCATTTTCTATATCCTTTCAAATATAATAAAACGCAGGATTTTGACAAGACCCTGCAAACTTGTTTGATCATGTTTAGAACATATCTTTTATGTGTTCGAAGCTCTTGTACTTCTTCATCATTTCGATAATGTTTTTGGGGATTTGGTTCTGTACATCGAAAAGTTCCATACCATCCATTAACCGCATTTCTTTGACAAGTGTGGAAACGCTCTCATCAGGAGAATGAATCTCATTGATGTAAAACACCATGAAAGTTCCTTCTCTTTTAAAGTATTCGTCCCCAGTTTGCTTGCCATCTTTATCGACGACAACCAACCTTTGGTGTTGGTTTTCCCGTCCGAGCTCTGATGTGTCAAAAGCATATGCAATGTACGAGAACTTAAATCTTGCTCTGAGGTTCTGCTTAAGCGAAACCACCTGAAGACAGAAGTTCTCATAAGTGATATTACTCTTGCCAATCAGCAACAACACACCATAGTTTCCATAGAAATCATTGTACATCCGAGAAATCGGAATAATATACTTCATTGATTCCGGCTGTTCAACATGCAGAGCCATATTCAATGTTTCATAATCTCTAATTGCATATTGGCCTATGATAGTATATTGCTGTTTTTCAATCTCATTGACAATTACCTTGTAGTGTCTAGCAGCATTTGGTTTTAAAATTAAATAGCTTACTTTAAGCTCTTTAAAATCAAGCTTTTCATGCTTGTCAATTACTGCTAAAACCTCTTCTCTGGTCAAAACAGTTCACTCCTTCGTGTGATACATGATCAATCAACATCTCATCAATTTATTTAAGACGTCGGCATTGGGATTTACAAATCGAATTTCTCGTTGTCGTATGCAGTGCTGTAATACATCTTGCCTTTGTCACCATTGTCCTTGCGGAACTTGACACCAATTTTGGAAACATGTTTACCGATACACTCGCAAAATGCAACATATGCGCCTTCCTTTTTTACAAGTGCTTCCACCATTTGTTCCCGTTTTTCTTCAGAATATTCCGGGAATTCCTGACAAATAAGCTCTTGCAATCTTTTCTTATCTTCGCAACTAATCATATTCGTACCTCCGTTGCAACTAAAAAAGTTTGTCAACTTGCAGAGCCTATTATAGCATACTCTTGTGCTATTGTAAAATAGATTTTCTAAAATAATATGAATTTTTTCGTGTCAATCTAAAAAATAGAGCAAACACCGAAATGTCTACTCTATTGCCAGCCATACTTACCTAATTATTTAAGTGTTACCTCCTTAAAAATGGTTCCTTCCGGGACGTAGAAAATATATTTTGTTTCCTCCGTTCCCAGTGCAAAAGTCCAAATAGTTCTCTTGCCTTCTCTTTGGTACACCCTAACTACAGCTTTTTCACAATTAGGATCCTCCACTTCTTCTACATCTTTTCCAATAAGTGTCTGCGTTTTGTAAGTTTTGCCCATTTCTGTACCAAATTCAGAATCAATCTCATACCGATATGTGTACGCATTGTCAGCAGAAAGTGATACATATATCATTCCTACTCCTCCAGAAGCTAAACTGTTCGAAAGAGTCACAAGTTCAGTTTCTTTGGTTAACTTCCACTCGTTGAAACCGTTTACGGGCACGACAACACCTATAGTACAACCTACCAGTACTACAACAAAACAAATTTCTGTTGCAATCATGTGTATGAATGAACTATCGTTCAACCGAACTATAATCAGTACAAAAACAAAAACTATAGCAATTGCGATAATGATTGTAAGCATACCATTCTCCTTTGTGTTTTTACGTTTCTAAGCTAGCATTAGAAACAGAGGTTTTAAATTTTCGAACTACTACAAATTATAACACAGATATTCCCTTACTTCAATATATTACATTTTTGTTACAAGGTTATTTTTCTCTATGCAATGCCTTTTTGACATTATGCATA
>ULSR01051168.1_pt1 | contig 18824 bp, 11 predicted proteins | sample 1956861 | NCBI WGS metagenome assembly ULSR01 (sample SAMEA4835713, study PRJEB28245) | human gut metagenome | biome: gut microbiome; material: fecal sample | place: Denmark | collected 2008 | reverse complement strand
AGAGCGTCACCAGCAGGCTGGTCATCAGCGGCTGCGCAAGCTCCTCCATCGCACTCTCGTAACCCTCCATTGTCCACTCTGACGGCGGTGTGATGGGTGTGGTCGTCATCACTTCACTGTTGGACTTGAAGGACGTCATCACCGTTCCCCAGAACGGCAGCATGTAAAAGACCAGAAACGCAATCATGATGAGGTAGTACACCACATGCAGCACGGTCATGTGCCACTTGGGTTTTATTTTCGTCGTCTGTGCCGATTGTTCCTGCTTGCTGCGCTCAATACTCAAATTATTTTGCATTTCATGCTCACTTCCTTCTGTTCGTCCAGTAGGTCAGCGGCAGAATCAGCACCAGCACCAGCGCAAGCAGGAAGCAGCTGATTGCCGCGGAATACGCGAAGTTATTGTTCTGGAACGCTTCATTGTACATCCAAATCGGCAGCGTCCACGCGGCGGAGGTGGTGTAACCCACCAGCGATACAATGAAGTCAAACGAGCGCAGGGCGTACATTGCCAGAATCGTGATGCAGGAACCCATCGCGCCCTTGAGCTGCGGAATGATGAGTTTGAAGTAGATGCGCGGCATATATGCGCCGTCAAGCTTCGCGGCGTTGATGACGTTGACCGGAACGTTCTTGATGGCGGCGAGGAAGATGACCGCAACGTAGCCGGAGAACTGCCAGACCATCGCAATGATGATGGACAGCATGATGGTGGAGTTGCTCGACGCCCACATCAGGTGTCCAGCTTTCATCGCGGCGGACACATCCACGCCCAGAATCGAGAGGAAGGAATTCAGCACGCCGCCTGTCGGACGGTACATGTACGCCCAGACCGTGCCGGTCACGACGAAGGACAGCGCGAACGGCAGCAGAATCAGCGTGCGGAACAGCGCCGTGCCGCGAAGCCCCTGATCCATGATGAGCGCCAGCCCCAGACCCAGCAGGAGGCACAGCGGAATCAGGCAGAACAGCAGCAGCGTATTGCGCAGCGACGGCCAGAAGTCGGGGCTGGAGAACATCTTCGCGTAGTTGCCGAAGCCGCCCCAGCCGTAGCTTGCTTCCAGCTGCCCTGACTCCCAGTCGGACACGGAAACCCACAGGTTCCAGCCCAGCGAGACATACACGAAGTAAATCAGCAGCGCCGCCGGGATGCAGATCCAAATCAGCGGATGCCGCTGGAGAAAGTGGTGTACCGGGCCGACTGTTTTAGGCGCAAAGCGCAGCAGCAGCTGGTACACAAGAATCACCGCGACGATGATGGCGCAGAGAACCCAGAACCTGTCATGGGAAAAGGTCATGAACGCCAGATTCTCAAAAAATTCAGAAAATTGTTCCATGGGCAAATCCCCTTCTGTTGCATTCTGTTCGAGGTTTTGCTATCAGCTTTGAAGAAAGCCCGTACAGGCTTGGGCAATTCCGCTGCGCCTGTACGGGCTGATACATCATTCGCCGTAGCTCAGACCCCAGCCGTAGTCATACAGCGGGTTTTCAAGGTCGAAGGACACATCGCCTTCCTGATTGCGGACAGAATCCATATCCCGCGGGAACTGCAAAGGCGTCTTGCCCGTGGGGTTGTTCAGCCCGAAGAGCGTTTCCGCAATCGCGATGCCGCCCTGCGAGCCCGGATAGTACGCTTCCAGAATCGCGTTCGTATTCTCGTCGCACCACGTCAGGATGTAGGGACGTCCGCCCGTGACGACCGTCACCATCGGCTTGCCGCTGGCTTTCGCCGCTTCGAGGATTTCCTGCTGACTGCCGGTGATTTCCAGCGTGTCGTAGCCCCACGGCGGATCGTGCTGATAGCTCGGTTCGCCGACGGACACGATGATGATGTCCGCATCCTTCGCCAGCTCTGCAATGCGCTCAACGTTGTCGGATTCATAGATGACCGTTGCGTTTTCGCCTGCGTAAGCAGCAATCGCGTCCGCAATGGTCAAGCCTTCCTGCGCGGAAGACCAGCCGCCGACCAGCGAGTCCATATCGCCGGCGCGCGGGCCGCAGACCAGAATCGTCTGCTTCTCGTTCTGTTTGAGGGGCAGGATGCCATCGTTTTTGAGCAGCGTCATCGCCTTGCGCGCCGCCTCAAGGTTCACCGCCTGATGTTCCTCGTTGCCGACGAACTGCACGGCGTATTCCACGTCGCAGTAGGGATTCTCGAACACGCCAAGCTCGAACTTCGCCTTGACGATGCGCGTCGCCGCCGCCGTCAGGATGTCTTCGTCAATCTTGCCCGCGTTTGTCAGTTCTTCCATCTGGTCAATCAGGCGGATGGATTCGCCGCCGATGCCGTCCACACGGCTCTCGGTGATGCCAATCAGGATGGCTTCTTCGTCGGACACTTCTTCACCCATCATCGTGCCGCGGCCTTCCTGAATCGCCCAAATCATGCCCCAGTCGGTCTGAATGATGCCCTCAAAGCCCATTTCGTCGCGCAGCAGGTCTTGCAGCGTCGCCTTCGAGCCGATGGCGGAGTTCTCCATGTCCAGCTCCAGCGGGACAGAGTAGTACGGCATGATGGAAGCGATGTTGACTTCCAGCGCCGCATAATACGGCTTCAGGTGAATTTGCAGGGTTTCCGCGCTGGAAATGATGGGCGAGGTGTCCTTGCCCTCCATCTGCGGCCCAGCGCCGGGGAAATGCTTCATGCAGGCCACGATTGCGCCGGTGTTCAGCCCGTCGCGCCCATTCTGGAACGCAACGACCTGCGCCGTGACCATCTTCGTCACAAGGTCAGGGTCTTCGCCGAACGTCTCCATGACACGCCCCCAGCGAGGTTCAGAGGCAATGTCAGCTTCGGGAGACAGCGTCATGCGAACGCCGATGGCGATATGCTCATCACGGGCAATTTCCGCCAGACGGGTGACAAGGTCTTCGTCGCGGGTTGCCGCCAGCGCCAGATTATGCCCGGTAACGGTCGCGCCGGAGACGTAAGACAGGCCATGCACGGAGTCCATCGACACCAGCACCGGCACGCCCAGACGAGACCCCTCAGCATACTCCTGAATCGTGTTCATGGACACCGCAGCCGCTTCCACGCTGTTCAGTTCGCGAATCAGCAGCATGCCGATGCCTTCCTTATTGCACCACTTGTTCAGGTAGGATGGAATCTTGCCATCGGCGCGCGGCAGGTACGTCGGGTGCTGCATCTGCGCAATTTTCTCGCGCACCGTCATCTGCCCAACCAAGTCCGCCGTGCGGGTGTCAGCGTCCAGACGCCAGTCCTCGTAGGGGTCAAGCGTGCCGTTGCTGTTCAGGTCGATAAACTGGTAGCCGTCAACTTCGATGATGCTCTTCACATGGGGATTGAGCGTTGGCTGGGTGTAGGTTTTTTTCTCCGCCATTGCGGGAGCAGCCCACAGTCCGGCTGTAAGCGTCAGCGCGCCCAGCATCGCCAGCGAGCGCCGCATCCATTTCTTAGTCAACAAGGTTCCATTCTCCTTTCACGCCAGCTTCCTTGAGGATGTTGACGATCTTATTCGCGAAATATTCCGCGTCGTGGTCACTGGACGTAGCGAACTCCTGCACCTGCGTCTGAAGGCTCATAGACGCGCTCCAAGGCAGCGCCGTGCCGTGGGTGAAGCTCGGATAGCTGCGGATCGTGTCGCTGATCAGCTCATTCTTGAACTTAAGGGTCAGTTCGTTGTAGCAGTCATCCGGGGTATCGGTGTAGGGCGAAATGGATTCCTTCAAAGCGGAGAACCGCTGCTGAACCGGCGTGCTGGACACGTTGTACGCCCAGCGCAGACCCGCCTCGACATCCGCTGAGTCATTGCTGACGACGAAACCGTCGATGTTCATGCCAAACCAGCCGTCCGTGCCGGGGAACGTGAAGATGCCGTAGTCCTTGCCGTATTCCTGACCCATGCTGGTCATCAGCGGCTGCATCCAAGTGCCCATAATCTGCATGGCATACGTCCCGGCGACAACCTGACCGCTCGCTTCGTACCAGTCGCGGCTGGAATGGTCGGGTGCGACGTAATCCATCAGCTTGGCGTAAGTCGTCAGCACCTTCGTCACATCCTCGACGTTATAGATGCCGTTGATGAAGTCCTGATAGATTTTAGGGTCAGTGCCCATCATGATGTCCTCGAACACCTGGCACGCCGGCCAGCCCTTGCGGTCGCCGAGGTCAATCGGGTACTCGCCATCGGGCATTTTCGCCGCCAGCTGGTCACAGATGTCCCAGAACTCGCCCCATGTGATGTTCTCGTGATCCGGAATCGCAATCCCGTACTTCTCAAACACATGGATATTGTAGAAGATAACATTCGTCTTGTGGATGCCGATCGGCACGACGTAGTTCTTGCCGTCAGGCGCGGTCAGCAAGTCCTTGATGCCCGGCAGGATGCGCTCGTTGAGCTTCGCGTAGTCCCACAGCTTGGACAAATCCAGCAGCATGTTCGCATCGAGGTACGGCTGAATTTCCTGACCGGGATGCGCCTGGAATGTTTCAGGGCTCTTGCCCGCCTGCTGAAGCACCTTGACCTTCATGACCATGGCGCCGCCAGCGCCGCCCGGAATGGCGTTCGACTTCGTTTTCACCTTGCCGTACGCGCCTTTGAATTCGTCGATGACGGATTCAATCGCATCCTTTTCGCCGCCCGCCGTCCACCAGTGGTAGACGTTGACCGTGCCTTTCGCAGAAGCATCCTCCAGCACAGCGGCGAAATCAATGTCATCGGCGCTGCGCTTCTCGCGCTTGGCAGCAAAGGCACTGGTCGTCAGCGACGTAATCGCCAGCACACCCGTCAGCAGCAGCGCACCGAATTTTTTCAGCTTCATTGCTTGTTCCTCCTCTGAGAATACAGGGAATCTGTTACTCTTCCACGAACGTCATCGTCGCCCACAGGCTGGGGTTCTCGTCCACGTTGTGCATCGTGGGTTTGCGGTCGCGGCCATCCAGCTGCGCGGAGTACTGCATCCGCAGGCTGTGAATGCCGGGGCACGGCAGGTCAACGTCAAGGATGGAGAAGTCAAAGCCAACGGTCGTGCCCGCAGCGGGAACCAGCTGCGCGATCTTATCATTGGAGAGGTTGTGCAGCGGGATCTTGCTTTCGAGGATGTAGCCGCCCATTTCCTTGTCGCGGACGGTCACGGCTTCGTAGTCGTCGAACACCAGCTCGTCGCCGTATTCGCCCTGCGTCTCCCAGCCGAGATTGTCAGCGATCATGTCGCGGTCAATATAGTTGAAGAAGTCATATTCGTCCGTGGACTGCACGACGCGCCAGTCGGTCGCTTCGTACGCTGTACGGTTCGGGTCGGCGTTGGGGTTGGTGCTGAAGAAGAGGATGATGGCATCCAATTCATCCAGCGGGAAACCTTCGCGGTAGACAAACGGCGTGTCATCCCACACCTTCGCGGCGATGTAGAGGTTCTCTTCATCCCACATGGCGTAGATTTCCATCGAGCAGTCCGCTTCGCCGTCCCAGTGCTCAATCTGATCGACAATCTGCTTCTCACTGTCGATGCGCAGGCAGCGGCTCGTGTCCCACTCGCTCAGGTCGCCGTCAATGACGACGTTCTTAGCGTGCGGGGCTTCCAGATTTGCGTCGGAATACGCCAGTGCAGCGGGGGCCGCAGCAAACATAGCCAGTGCCAGCACGGATGCGGCTGCCTTGCGAAGCCATCCAAAGTGTTTCATGTCTCGTTCCTCCCTTTCAACATCGGAAACAAACTCAATTCGCACCATGGCGGTGCTTTCGTGATTCAGTATAATCCCAGCGCCTGTTTTGAACAAGGGAAAATCCAGCACTGCTATTGGGAAAATACAAAACACAACCAAACTTCTTTATGCGGTATTCGGTTTTTGTACGCTTCCGTCAACACGGGGTACTTTTCCTTTGCATTTTCTCTGCGTATGTGCTATACTGCTTCCATCAGCACAATGCAAAATAGAAAGGACGGCATGTATGCGAAAACTGACGTGTATGCGAATGAGCGCGAAAATGACCATCCTGTTTTCTGTGATTGCCGCCTGCATGATAGCCGTCAATTCTGTTCTGGCGACGCTCTCCGAGATACAGAACATCCTGCTGTACGAGGAAGACAACCTGAACGCGATGGCGAGCAAAATTGTCGCGGCGTTCGAGCAGAACATCACCGTCATGGGCTATGCGCTGGACGGCTTGAAACAGGATAATGACTTCATGGCTGCGCTCAATACCATCTACACATTAGGCGAAGACATGGAGACGACGTCCGAATACCATCAGGCACAGAACACGCTTTCCGCCGCGCTTTTCCATGAGCCGCTGAACGACTACTTCTACCGTATCAACGTGCTGACAATGGACGGTTTCTACCTGTCCAGCCGCTACGAAACGATTGGTCTGCTGGAAAACTACTCGGATGAGCTGCGCACCGTCATGCTCCGCCTGCCCTACCTGAACGAGCGCAACCGGGGGCTGAGCCAGAAGACGCTTGTCCGCCCGCACATTGACCCGTGGTTCGTCGCGCGCCCGATTTCTATCTATACGCTGATGTCCCCTGCCGTCTATCACGGCAAACAGATCGGCTTTGTGGAGGTCAATGCGCTTTCAACCGATTTGTTCGACATTTTCTCCTCCAACGACATGGCAGGATTCCGCGCCACCGCCTACGACGCGGACGGCCGCCTGTTCCACCGCAGTTTCGATGACACCATCGACTACTCCGCCGCCGAATACGGCAGCATGACCGAGTGCAGCGACGAAAACGGCGACACCTACTACGTCGTCAAGGAGCATTGCAGCTGGCTGGGCTTCGACATTTATGCCGCCCAGCGTACCGCGGTTTTCGAGTCGTCCATCCACTCCGTCATCCTCCACCATGTGCTGGTCAGTCTGCTGGTGCTGTTCATCGCTGAAGTGTTCATCATCCTCTCGTCGCATCAGCTCAGCCGCTCGATTCTGCGCCTGACGCGCAAGGTTTCCCAGCTATCCGACCCGGCGGCAATAGCCGAGCGTCCCCTGCTGCCCGAAGAAATGCCGAAGGTCACGAACCCGCGTGACGTGGAGATGCGCGAACTGGAGGACGTGTTTGACAAGCAGGTAATGGAGCTGAAAACTGCCATGCGCAACGACGCAGAACTGCGCGAGAGCAATCTCCGTTCGCGGCTGAACGCGCTGCAGGCGCAGATTAACCCGCACTTCATTTACAACACGCTCAACATCATCTCTGCAAAGTCGATGGAAGCCGGGAACGAGGAAGTCATCGACATCTGCGGCAAATTCGCCCAGATGCTGCGCTACTCCACCGACCTGCGCAGCAAAACCGCGACGCTCCAGGAGGAAATCGCCCACGTTCGCAATTATCTGGCACTCGCGAAAGCTCGTTTGGAGGATCGGCTGGAATACACCATCGACATACCGGACGCTTTCTCGCATCTGACACTGCCGAAGCTCTCCCTCCAGCCCATCGCGGAAAACGCCATTTCCCACGGCTATCAGGGGTCAAGCGGCACAATTCACATCACCATTTCCGGCACGGTCGATGAGGACGGCTGCCTGCACCTGCTGATTTGCGACGACGGCTGCGGCTTCGGGGAGGAAATCCTGTCGCACCTGCGGGAAGAATTCAGCCACATTGAAGCGGGTGAACTGACCGAGCCGGAAAACACGTCCGCCCATATTGGGCTTGTCAACACCTATCGCCGCCTGTTCTATTTCAGCCGCGGCGCAATTCGGATGCGCGTCCGCAATGACGGCGGCGCAGTAGTCGAACTGATTGAAACGCGCACCAGTGAGGAGGAAGACGATGTACACCATTCTAATCGTAGATGATGAACGTCCCGCGCAGACGTTCCTCAAAGCCATCTGCCAGAAATACTGCCCTGCGTTTGACACCATTCTGCTCTCCGGCAGCGCCGACGATGCCCTCCGGCTGATGGCGCAGCAGCACGTCCATGTGCTGGTAACGGACATCAGTATGCCGGGCATCAATGGCATTGAATTGGCGCAGCGCGTCCGGCAGCTGTATCCGCGGACACATACGGTGATTGTCTCCGGCTACGCGGAATTTGAGTTCGCGCGCGGGGCAATTCAGGCGGGCGTGGATGATTATCTGCTCAAGCCCGTGGAAATCCAGAGTTTCCGGCAAATTCTCGACCGAATCCGCGAAACGCTCGACGCGGAAGCAAATGACCTGATGGAGGAAACGCTGACTCGCCTGCTCTGCGGTGAAGCAGTCGATGAGCCGCTGCTCTGCTCTCTGTTTTCCAGCCGTATGATGCGCTTTGCCCTTGTCCGTCAGGGCAATTTGTTCACCGTACGCTTCGCAAAATTCCGCACCGCGCAGCTTCGTCAGGTGCATCAGGCGGGCTGGATTGCGTTTTATGGGCGCGATGAACAGGAAACCATTCTCCTGCGCAGCAGTGCTGACCGGCAGAAGCGTTTTCCCGACGAGCTGTCCGACCTGCTTAAAGCCGATTTCCCGGATTTGCCCTGTACGGCGATTTACGCGCCGGAAGATGCCGACATCCTCACCTTGCCGCAGTTTTTGAGCCGCGCCGCAGGGCGCATGGTGAATACCGTCGTCATCGGCAAGGGGCAGCTTGTTCCGCTGAACGCACTGCAAAACGCCTTGCAGCCTTCCGTCCTGTCCGCTGCGACAAAAAAGCGCCTTGCGTCATTCGTCGAAACAGGCAATACACGGATGCTGAAAGAGCTGTTTGTGTCCCTTGCAATCGAATGGAATCAGAACAGCCTGCCGCAGATTCAGGCGGAAGACCTGTGCTATCAGCTGATTCTGTACACGGCGGACTTGGGCGTTCCCGGCCCCAAAAGGAAGCGCGAGCAGATTCTGCGCGAGGCAAACGAACTATACGGCAGCGCCTCCTCCTACGGCGACCTGCTGGCGAGCCTGTACTCCCTGATTTTTGAGGAAGGGTTCATCCGCGACAAGAACGTCAGCGCGAACGAGCTGTGCGAATACACGTTGAACTACATTCGCGAAAACTACGCCCAGCCGCTGAGCATCCCGCGTATCTGCACCGATGTTGGCATCAGCCAGACGTACCTGTCGCGCCTGCTGCGCAAGTATGCCGGAACGACGTTCAACACCTTCCTGACGCAGTGCCGCATGGACGCCGCGAAGCAGATGCTGCGCGACCATCCGGATATTCTGCTGCATGAAGTGGCGGCATGCGTCGGTTATGACGACCAGTCGTATTTCAGCAAGATTTTCCGCAATGAAACAGGCATGACGCCTTCGCAATATGCTGCGACGTTTGCGGCAGATGCGCCGACTCAGCCGCCGAAAGCGTGATTTTTCCTTTTTTGCCGCCAGTTGAACGGCGGCTTTTTTGCTTTTCATCCGTTTTTCATTGCGGAAAAAAGCGTCACTTTTGCCCGTTCCCCTTGCAAATCAAACCAAAATCGGCTATGATAAGATTGTGGTATTTTGAGCCTGTGATAAGGCTTTTGACGGAGGGATTTCAGCGTGTCCGATAGATTATCGAAGATTCGCAATTTCTGCATTATCGCCCATATTGACCATGGCAAGTCTACGCTGGCTGACCGCATTCTGGAAACGACGGGCGTTTTCCAGAAGCGCGAGATGGTGGAGCAGATTCTGGACAGCATGGAGCTGGAGCGCGAGCGCGGCATCACCATCAAGTCCAAGGCGGTGCATATGCACTATACCGCCAAGGACGGCAAAACCTACACGCTCAACCTGATTGACACGCCCGGCCATGTGGACTTCACCTACGAAGTCAGCCGTGCGCTGGCGGCGTGCGAAGGCGCGCTGCTGGTGGTGGACGCGACGCAGGGCATCGAGGCACAGACGCTGGCGAACTGCTATATGGCGCTCGACCATGACCTCGAAATCATCCCGGTCATCAACAAAATTGACCTGCCCAGCGCACAGCCGGAAGAAGTTCGGCAGGAAATTGAGGACGTTATCGGGCTGGATGCGTCTTACGCGCCGTGCGTGAGCGCGAAAACCGGTCTGAACATCGATCAAGTGCTGGAAGCAGTCGTGAATTACGTTCCCGCGCCGCAGGGCGACGAGAACGCACCGCTGCAGGCACTGATTTTCGATGCGTTCTACGACAACTACCGCGGTGCAATCTGCTTCATCCGCGTCAAGCAGGGCACAATCCGCACGGGAATGCGGATGCGCATGATGGCGACGGGCGGCGAGTTCGACATTGTGGAAGTCGGCACATTCGCGCCGGGTTATCAGCCGTGCGACGAATTAAAAGCGGGCGACGTGGGCTATGTCGCAGCCTCCATCAAGGATGTGCGCGAAACCCGCGTCGGCGACACAATTACCGACGCCATGAATCCGGCGGATTGCCCCCTGCCCGGCTATCGGCAGGTGACGCCGATGGTCTACTGCGGCGTGTATCCGGCGGACGGCGCGGACTATCCGGCGCTCAAAGATGCGCTGGAGAAGCTGCGCATGAACGACGCTTCCCTTTCTTTTGACCCGGAAACGTCCGTCGCACTGGGCTACGGCTTCCGCTGCGGCTTCTTGGGGCTGCTGCACATGGACATCATCACCGAGCGGCTGGAGCGCGAATGGGACTTGAACCTTGTCACCACCGCGCCGAGCGTCATCTACCGTATCACCAAAACCGACGGCACGGTGCTGATGTGCGACAACCCGATGGCGCTGCCGCCCATTGGCGAAATTGCCATGATGGAAGAGCCGTTCGTCCACGCGGAAATCTTCACGCCGCAGGACAGCGTCGGCACGATTATGGACTTGTGCCAAGACCGGCGCGGCATCTTCCTTGACATGCAGTACGAGGGTACGCGCGTCAAGCTGAATTACGACATTCCGCTCAACGAAATCATCTTCGACTTTTTTGACCAGATTAAGAGCCGCAGCCGCGGATACGCCTCGTTCGACTACGAATTCAAGGACTACCGCGAAAGCCAATTGGTCAAGCTGGATATTCTGCTCAACGGCGAAATCTGCGACGCGTTCTCCATCATCGTTCACCGCGACAAGGCGTACGGGCGCGGGCGCTCCATCTGCGAGAAGCTCAAAGACGTCATCCCGCGGCAGATGTTCGAGATTCCGATTCAGGCGGCCATCGGCGGCAAGGTCATCGCACGTGAAACCGTCAAGGCGATGCGCAAGGACGTGCTGGCAAAGTGCTACGGCGGCGACATCAGCCGAAAGAAAAAGCTGCTGGAAAAGCAGAAAGAGGGCAAGAAGCGAATGCGGCAGTTCGGCACGGTGCAAGTGCCCAGCGAGGCATTCCTTGCCGTGCTGAAGATGGACAGCAACTGACGCTGTCAGGAGGAAAAAACATGCTGTACCGCAAGTCTCAGGTCAGCGACCGCTGGCTTCGGGCGCCGCTCCAAGCGCCCACTGCGCTGCATCAGCCGCTTTCCTACATTTCCCGCAGCCATATTGCCGACGTGTTTGCGTCGCAGGAGAACGGGCGAAAGGACATTTCCGTCTGCTTCACGGGGCATCGGGCGATTCCGCCGCAGGAGCTTCCTGCGCTGACAGAGCGGCTTGACCGGGTGCTGGAAGCACTGTATCAGCACGGGTTTCGGGATTTTATCTGCGGCGGCGCGCTGGGATTTGACACGCTGGCAGCGCAGCGCATTCTGCTGATGCGGACGCACCATGCGGATGTTCGGCTTCGGCTGGCGATTCCGTGCAGCACGCAGTCCGCGCGATGGAAAGCGTCGGATTGCCTGATTTACGAGCAGCTGCTGTATGCCGCCGACGAGACAGTTGTCCTCTCCAGCCACTACTATGAGGGCTGCATGTACATGCGGAATCGGTACATGGTGGACAACAGCGCATTTTGCGTCTGCTACCTGAATCGGCAGAAGGGCGGCACGATGTACACCGCGCTCTACGCCATGCAGGAGGGGCTTCCGCTGCTGAATTTGGCAATCGCCAGCGACTGCGAGCGCCTGATTCAGAAAACAAAGGTATGAAAAAAGCAGGGGAATGCTTGTTTCCCCTGCTTTTTATCACTGTTTTGATGTCTCTGCCGTTTTTTCGGCTTCCTCCATCGCTTTGAGCTTGAGCAGGCGCTCGTCATGCTCTTCTTCCACCTTGATTTCCCAGTGCAGCAGCAGCGTCAGCACACCACGCAGCGCAATGACCGCACCCAGAATCAGCAGTTCCGTCCATTCGCGGACGATGACCGTGCGCAGCACTTCGCCGCCGAGCTTGAATTCCAAAGCAAGTGCAATGCCCTGCGCCAGCTCAAGCCGGAGATGCTCATCGTGCTTGAAGTAGCTGACGACTCCCTTCATCGCCGTGATAATCAGAATAGCGATGCCCGCCAGCTCCGCCAGTACAATGCCCAATTCTGCTGAATAATGTACCAGTTTTTCCAGAAAACTGATGATGGTATCCATTTTCGTACACCCCCTTTGCCACTTTTTCTATTGTAGCGGATTTTTCCGCATTTGAACAGTCCTTTACAGGTGATTTGAATGGAAATTTACTTGCACGTTCCCTATTGTCGCCAAAAATGCCGCTACTGCGACTTCGCTTCCTTCCCCCATGCGGAATCTACACAGCGTGCCTATGTGGATGCGGTGCTGACCGAAGCCGCATCGCAGGCAGCGAAACTCCCGCATAGCATCATGGAAACCGCGTATTTAGGCGGAGGCACGCCGTCAATTCTGCCGCCGGAACTGCTGACACGGCTATTGGAAGGCGTTACAGCGCATTTTCCCCTTGCGCCCGGTGCGGAATTTACGTCCGAGGCGAACCCTGGCACGCTGACCCATGCGTGGCTTGATGCGGCGCTGAGCTGCGGTATCAATCGCCTGTCAATGGGGATGCAGGCGGCCCAGCCGGCACTGCTGAAGATGCTGGGGCGCATCCACGACTTTACGCAGGTGCAGCAGAGCGTCGAACTCGCGCGGCACGCTGGATTCCAGCACATCAGCCTTGACCTCATGTTCGGGCTGCCCGGTCAGACGGTCAGCATGTGGCGTGAGACGCTGGAGAAGGCGCTGTCGCTGAATCCGGAGCATCTGTCCTGCTACGGGTTGATTCCTGAAGAAGGTACGCCGCTGTACCGCGACTTGCAGACCGGGCAGTTGACCCTGCCGGACGAGGACGATGAGCGCCGTATGTACGACCTGACGCTTGACCTGCTGGCGCAATCAGGCTTCCAGCAGTACGAAATCAGCAATTTCGCGCGCCCCGGCTGCGAATGCCGCCACAACATCGGTTATTGGCAGCAGGTGCCGTATATCGGGCTGGGCGTGTCGGCGGCGTCGTATCTGCCTGCGAAGAACGGGATGATTCGCCTGACGAACCCGCGCACGCTGCCCGCGTATCTGCGGATGGTGCAGTCGCAGGACGATTCGCTGCGAGAGCGGGAGTTCGTCTCAAAAACCGACGGTCGGTTTGAAACGCTGATGCTGGGGCTGCGAATGACCCGCGGCATCAGCGAATCGGAATTTCAGGAGCGGCACGGTGTTTCGCTGGACGCGCTGTACGGCAAGAAGCTGCGGAAATTCGAGCATGAAGGACTGCTTCAGCACAAAGCCGACCGATGGTCGCTGACGCGTCGCGGGATGGACGTGCAGAACGCGATTCTTGTAGAACTGATGGATGACTGACCGACGACCTCCGGCGGGTGTTTTTCCCGACCGGAGGTCTTTTTTTGTTTGCCTCTTTTTCAAAAAACCGACGGTCGGTTTTCATTGTTCTTTGATGCCCTTTGCCATGCGGTAGGCTTCGTCATACAGCACGTTCTGGCTCGCCAGCGGCGTTTGCGTGCCGGGATAGCGGCGGGTATAACTGCCGTCAGGCTGCTGGTCGCGGGCCTGTACGTTGTCGTGCCACATGACGTCGAAAATGTGGTCAATGCGGCGTTTCACGTCGTCCTGCAAGATCGGGGTTGCCACCTCGACGCGGCGCAGGGTGTTGCGGGTCATCCAGTCCGCCGAAGCAATGTAGTAGCGTGCTGCATCGCCGTCGCCGAAAATATAAATACGGCTGTGTTCGAGGAAGCGCCCGACGATGCTGATGATGTGCACGTTGTCCGTCAAGCCGGGCACGCCCCCGCGCAGGCAGCAGATGCCGCGCACAATCATTTCGACCTGCACGCCCGCCTGACTCGCCTCGACGAGCTTGTCAATCAGCATCTTGTCCGTCAGGCTGTTCATTTTCAAGCGAATCAGCCCCTTCTGCCCCGCCTTCGCCTTGCTGATTTCGCCATCAATCATGTCAATCAGCTTGTCTTGCAGGCAGTGCGGTGCGACCAGCAGCACGGACATGTGGTCTACTGTTTCGCCCAGCATCAGCGCTTGGAAAACCTGCAATGCCTCTTCGCCGATTTCGTCGCGCGCGGTGATGTAGCTCAGGTCGGTATACAGGCGGCTGGTCTTCTCGTTGTAGTTGCCCGTGCCGATCTGCGTGATGTACTGGATGCCCTCATCCGTTTTGCGCGTAATCAGGCAGAGTTTGGAATGAACCTTGAGTTTATCAACACCGTAGATGACGTGGCAGCCCGCACGCTCCAATCGGCGGCTCCACTCGATGTTGTTCTCCTCGTCAAAACGGGCTTTCAACTCCACCAGCACGTCCACCTGCTTGCCGTTTTCGGCGGCTTCCACCAGCGCTTCTACAACCTTCGAGTCGCGCGCGAGGCGGTAGAGCGTCATGCGGATGGAGACGACCTGCAGGTCATTCGCCGCTTCGGACAGCATTCGCAGGAACGGGCGGATGCTCTGGTAGGGATAGTGCAGCAGCACATCCTTTTCCAGAATCTGCTCCATCACCGGGCGATTGTCCACGATATCCGGCGTTGCCTGCGGATGACGCGGCGCGTAGAACAGTTCCGCGTGGCTGCGCAGTTTATCCTGAATATTAAACAAGAAGCTAATATCCAGCGGCGTATCGTACTCGTAGACGCGCGCGGTGTCCAGTTTCAGCTGGTCGCACAGCTTCTCAATGATGTCGTGCCCAATCTTGCGGCTCAACTCCAAGCGCACCGGGCAGAGTTTCTGGCGCAGGCGCACGACTTCCGCCATGTGGTCGCGATAGTTGAGGTCTTCGTCGTATACGCTGTCCGCATCAATGTCGGCGCTGCGGGTAATGCGCGCCAGCGTCTTGCTTGCGATGCGGTAGCTCCCGAAAAGCAGCGGCAAATAGTGCAGAATCAGCTCCTCCGAGAGGATATAGCAGCCCGTGCGCTCCGGTACTTCAATCAGGCGCGGGAACATGTTCTCCCCGCACGGAACGATGCCGATTTTTTCCTTCTCGCTTCCCGTGCGCAGGACGGCGACGGCATAAATCTCCTTGTTTTTGAGGAACGGGAACGTCTGCTTTTTGCCCACGACATACGTCGAGAGCAGCGGCAGGTAGTCTTCACGGAAGATTTTCGCCAGATACTGCTCGCTTTCCGGGCTGATTTGGCGGAAGTTGACGATGCTGATGCCCTCGTCCTCCAGTTTCTTCAGCACATCGGCATACGTCCGGTCGCGGCGGTCGCACAGCGTGCGGATGCGGTTGACGGCAGCGTCAATCTGCTCGCCGGGGGTCATGTTCGTCTTGTTCTCGCGTGCTTCCTTGTCCAGCAGCATCTGGTCATGCAGGCTACCGATGCGCACCATGAAAAACTCGTCCAGATTGCTCTGGAAAATCGAGAGGAACGACAGACGTTCGCACAGCGGTACGCGCTCATCCTCCGCCTCTTCCAGCACTCGCTCGTTGAACCGCAGCCACGAAAGCTCGCGGTTTTCCGTGCAAGTCAGCATGTTGTCCATCCTATTTTGCCCCTTTCCATCAGTTCATTGCAATATCTGCCAATTTATCACGATAATTGCGCAGCGCTTCCGCTTCCACTTGCTGACGCTCCGCCGTCAATTTTGGGTTTTCCCTCAGTCGCTTCATGCACTTCGCAGCTTCATCCAGCAGCCTTACGTCACCGTCAAGCAGGAAATCCGCCATCATTTCGCCGGATTGCCGCGTACCCATCAGGTCGCCCGGCCCGCGAAGCTCCAAGTCTTTCTGCGCGACGATGAAGCCGTCATTCGTCTGCGTCAGGATGCGCAATCGCTCATTTTCCGCTGCCAGCAGGAAGCACCAGCTTTCCGCTGATCCGCGCCCGACGCGCCCACGCAGCTGATGCAATTGGCTGAGCCCGAAGCGCTCGGCATTTTCAATCACCATGACGCTCGCGTTCGGCACGTTCACACCGACTTCGATAACCGTCGTGGACACGAGGACATCGAGATTCCCGGCGGAAAACTCGCTGAGCACCTGCGCTTTTTCGTCCGCGGGCTGTGCGCCCCACGTCAATCCGACACGAAGTCCCGACAATTCGCCGTTTTTCAGCGCGTCGAACGTCGCCTGTGCGCTGCGAACGTCCTCCATCATCTCGCTGTCCTCAACCAGCGGACAGACCACATACGCCTGATGCCCTTTCAGCACCTCCTGCCGCAGGAAGCCGTACATCCCGGCGCGCTTCTCTTCCGGCACGACTCGCGTCTTGACCGGCGTGCGCCCCGGCGGCAGCTCATCGACGATGGACACATCAAGGTCGCCATAGAGAATCAGCGCAAGCGTGCGTGGAATCGGTGTTGCGGACATGACGAGCACATGCGGCGCTTTCGTGCCGTCCGCGCCCTTCTGCTGCAAGGTCGAGCGCTGCATCACACCGAAACGGTGCTGCTCATCCGTCACAACCAGTCCGAGCCTTTGATACGCCACCTTTTCGCTGATCAGCGCGTGCGTCCCGAACACTGCCTGATATTCCCCGTTTGCGCAAGCCTCCTGCGCCTCCCGCTTCGCCTTCGGGCGCATCGAGCCAATCAGCAGGCCGCAGTGGATGCCCAGCGGTTCCAGCATTGCCTTGGCGGATTCGTAGTGCTGGCGCGCGAGAATTTCCGTCGGCGCCATCATCGCCGCCTGGTATCCGCAGGCGCATGTCATGGCAATCGCCCCGAACGCCAGCGCGGTTTTGCCGCAGCCGACATCGCCCTGCACGAGGCGGCTCATCGCCCGGTCACACCGCAAATCCGCCGCGATTTCCTCCAAGACGCGCTTCTGCGCCCCGGTCGGCGGGAACGGCAGCATCTGCCAGAATTTATCCGGCGCATCCGGCGGAATCGGCAGTGCCGTGCCATCCGCCTTGTGTCCGCGCAGCAGCCCCAGCGCCGCCTGATACATCAGCATCTGCTCAAACGCCAGCCGCCGCCGCGCCAGCCGCAGGTTTTCTACATTCAGCGGGAAATGCGCCTGCCGGATGGCGAAATTCAGTTCACACAGCTGATGGCGGATGCGCAGGTCGTTCGGCAGCGTCTCCGGACAGCAGTCATCAACCTGTTCCAGCGCCTGCTGCATCATTTCGCGGAAGGACTTCGCCGGAATCCCCTTCACAGCGCGGTACACCGGCAGGATGCACGGCTCCGTCACCCGCTGCGCATTTTGGAGCACGGGTCTCCCCCGGCTCTGCCCCATACGCCCGAAGAGCATGATGGTCTGCCCGACCGGCAGATTCTGCATCATCCACGGCTGATTATACCACACCAGCGGCAATTTTCCGCTGTCATCCCAGAGGTATGCCGTCACTCGCGTCAAGCCGTTGAAGCGGCTGAGTTTCGGTGCGCCCTGCACGACGCCCATCACCAGCACCTCGCCGCCGTTTGCGTCCGCGCAGGGAATCGGGTGTGTTCTGTCCTCGTAGCGCTGCGGAAGAAAATACAACAAATCGCGCAATGAGCAGACGCCCACTGCGCGAAGGGATTCCAGCCGGGTTGGGCCAATGCCCTTGATGGCGGAAAGCTCCATTTGCTTTTTACTCCACAGAAATCAGATAGTAATACAGCGGCTGACCGCCCAGCAGGCAGTCCACATCGCAATTCGGATACTGCTCGGCGATTTCTGCCGCCACCTGCTCCGCGTCTTCCTTCGTCGTATCCGCGCCGTAGTAGACGGTAATCAGCTCCGCATCATCCGTCACAACCGCTTTCATCATGTCCAGCACAACGTCATGCACGGAATTGCCGCAATACTCAATCTTGCCGTTGTGCATCCCGATGATGTCACCCTTGTGAATCTGCACGCCGTTGTACTCGCTGTCGCGCACCGCATACGTTACCGTACCGGTCTTGACATGCTCCGCCGCTTCCGCCATGCGCTTGGCGTTCTCCTCGCCGGACACGTCGTCTTGGAACGCGACCGCCGCGGCAATGCCCATCGCCACGTTCTTCGTGGGGATGACGTGCACTTCCTTCTCCGCCAGTTCCGCCGCCTGATTCGCCGCGAAAATGACGTTGCCGTTGTTCGGGAACACGAACACACACTTGGCGTTGACCTGATTGATGGCGTTCAGAATGTCATCCACCGACGGGTTCATCGTCTGACCGCCCTCGACCACCACATCCACCGTCAAATCACGGAAGATGCTGGAGAAACCGTCGCCCAGCGACACTGCCACCATGCCAAATTCCTTCGCGGGTTCGGCAGGGGCTTCCACCGCTGCGGGCGCTTTCTCCGCCTCCAGCGCACGCTTGCGCGCCAGCATGTTGTCCACCTTCACATTCACCAGTTCGCCCAGCTCAATGCCGTACTGGATGGCGTTGCCGGGGTCGTTGGTGTGCACATGCACCTTCGTCTCGGTCAGGTCGCCCGTCACCTTGACGCAGTTGCCAATGCGGTTCAGGCGGCGGCGGAAGGAATCCACGTCGCCTTCGGTGCAGTCCTCGCGGAAGTTCACGATGTCATACTCCGTGCAGTAGGCATAAGGCAGATCGCCGGACAGGTCGTGAATATCCTCTTCCACCTGACTATCGCCCGCCAGCAGTGCCGCCGGGTCAGCGATTTCCTCGCCGCGCATGACCGCCGCATAGCCGGTGTAAATCAGCATGAGGCCGCGTCCGCCGGAGTCGACCACGCCC
>ULSR01015451.1_pt1 | contig 18980 bp, 11 predicted proteins | sample 1956861 | NCBI WGS metagenome assembly ULSR01 (sample SAMEA4835713, study PRJEB28245) | human gut metagenome | biome: gut microbiome; material: fecal sample | place: Denmark | collected 2008 | reverse complement strand
GTTCAGACGGTAGTCCATAAGGAAGTCCATTCCGCCATGTCCGCCGACTTTCTTTGCAAGTGCCTCGAGGTCATCATCAAGAATCGGTGTAGGATACATTTCCTGAAGTTTCTTCACTACACTTTCAGGAAGAGTTCCGTGGAAGTCGATACGGTCTCTTTCATTCATAAGGCCGTCGCCTTCTCCCTTTTCGTCACTTACGATAAGACCGATGTGCTCAGCCTGTCCCTTGCTGATGCTCCATTGCTCTACAGGGTATTTCGCAGCATAGCCTTCAGTTCCGACAAGCTGGTACATTCTGTTGTAAGGACGCGGAGTCATCACATCGTGTTCGATAAGGATGGACTTGCCGTTTTCGGTGAGAATCATTGTGGAAGTGAGGTCACCGTTCTGGAAATCAGGCATATCCTCGTTCTGGTATCTCTTGACAGACTTGATACCGTTAGCAGAAGGGGTATCCATGGCTACAAGAGTCTTCAGGCGGTCTCCCCTATGGATATTGAGGGCCTGGCAGACAGGGCCGAGGCCATGAGTAGGATAGATGTCTCCCTTGTGCTTGCTGTTGAATTCAAGACGCCAGTTTCTCCAATATCCGTCCCAGAAGTCTGTAAGGTTATGGCAATAAGCACCCTCAGCGTGGATAATGTCCCCGAAGACACCTTTGCGTGCCATCTCGAGTGCAGAAAGCTCGAAGAAGTCGTAGCAGCAGTTCTCAAGCATCATACAGTGCTTCCTGTTCTTCTCCGCAGCATTGACAAGCGCCCAGCACTCGGCAAGAGATGTGGCTGAAGGAACCTCGATAGCGGTGTTCTTGCCGTTATTGAGGGCTTCGAGCGCAACCGGAGTGTGATTTACCCAGTCAGTGCATATATATACAAGGTCAATGTCGTCTCTCCTGCAGAGTTCCTTATATCCTTCATCGCCGGTATAAGTCCCTCTTACCTCGATTCCATGCTCTTTCAGGAAATCGACATTTTTCTGAACTCTGTCAGGTTCAATGTCGCAGAGGGCAACGATCTTGGTCCATGGAACGGACAGATATCTGTACAATGCATAAGAGCCGCGTCCGCCAAGGCCTACGAAACCGATCCTGACAGTGTCAATAGGGGCGAGGCGAAGTCCGAGGACATCGGTCTGTCCCTCAGGACGGGCCGGAACTTCTGTTTTTATGACCTTAGATTGCTCATTGCAGCACGAAACGGCCAGCATTGCAGCCGCAGCAACTACGGTCAACAACGACATAAATGGTTTAGAATAATGCATATAAATTTAGTGTTAATGGTTTTCTGTTACTGTCTATTGTCGAGATACTCCTTAAGTTCGTCAGGTGTCCTTGCGGGCTGTTCATGTTCCGGAAGGCCGACTATGCCCCATGCGTATTTGCAGTATGTAAGTCCCATTTCTTCATAGATCTTTGCGGAATGGTCGAGAGCTTTACGGAAACGGTTCCAGTCCTTATGCCCCTCCTGCACCCACTGCACCTCGCTGAGTGCTGCAAGTCGTGGAAGAAGCATATATTCGAGATACTCCGGAGTGTTCACGTACTCTGTCCAGAGATTTGCCTGGACACCGAGAATCCTCTTCTTTCCGTATTCCGGCACGCCGTCGTAAGGCTCATAGCCATAGACATTTTCGACAGGGAGATAGGCGCCGATGGAGAATGGTTCGCGGTCCTGCTCATGCGACTGATAGCGGTCAATGTACATATATCCGCGTGGACTCATAACGCAGTCATAGTTCCAGAGCCTCTGGTCCACATTTTCGCCTGTTCCTTTCCAAGTCATGACGGTAGCGCCCTCTGCAAGGTCACCTTCGAGGATTTCCTCCCAGCCGATTATGCGGCGGCCGTGCCCAGCCAGGAATTTCTGGATGCGGGCGGTGACATAGTTCTGAAGATATTGTCCTGCCGTATGTCCGTCGTGGTCATACAGTCCGAGAGCCTTCATTCTCGCACGACAACGAGGGCAGGCATTCCAGCGGTCCTTAGGCACCTCGTCGCCACCTATATTTATATACTTGGACGGGAAGATGTCCATCATTTCAGTAAGGACATCCTCAAGAAATTTGAATGTCTCCTCTTTTCCGACGCAGAGCACGTCTTTCTTCACGCCCCAGGTATTGGCTACCTCATAAGGACCGCCTGTACAGCCCAATTCAGGATACGCCGCGAGGGCGCTGAGCATGTGGCCGGGGAGGTCGAGTTCCGGAATGACAGTGATGCCGCGTTTTGCAGCGTAAGCTACCACATCACGCATTTCATCCTGTGTATAGAAACCGCCATGGTCTTCAGGACGGAGATGTGTCCTGTCGAAGTCTATCTGGGTGCCGTGACGGAGCGAGCCGATTTCTGTAAGTTTAGGATATTTCTTGATCTCCATTCGCCATCCCTGGTCCTCAGTAAGATGCCAATGGAATACATTCTCCTTATAGACGGACATGATGTCCAGACATTTCTTTATTTCATCTACGCTGTAGAAATGACGTCCCACATCGATGAGGACACCACGATAGGCGAAACGTGGAGCGTCCTTTATGACACCGCACGGAATGGAGAAGTCCACGCCTCTTGCCCTCTTGCTTCCATAGAATTCTGCCGGAAGCATCTGGGCGATGGTCTGGAGTGCGTATATGAAGCCGTTGTAAGAATTGGCCTTCACCTGGACACGAGACTTGTCCGTCTCTATGGTGTAGGCTTCATTTGCGAGAGTGGTGTCAATACTGAACACGACACCTTTTCCTTCCTCTCCTGATATGATACTATTTTTGCCACCCGCAACTGTCTGAAGATGAGCGGCAAATTCCGCTATAGCGGACTTGACATTATCGTCAATCTGTTCGGAAACAATTAGGTCAGAGGACTTTAGCCTATACCCCCCCACCGGAAATTTCGACTTCCGCCGGCTGAGGAATTACGCTGAATGGCAGTGTTTGTGTGGTTTTGCTGCAAGACACAGCAGCGAGCATACCTGTCAATGCAAGTGTAACTAATCTGCGGTTCATATACTATTTATTAATGTTATCATGATGGTTCCCAGTCCCCCAAACTGAAGTCACAAAATTAAAAATTCAGTATCAAATTTACAATAGGGATAATACTTTTTTATCGACTTTTTTTAAACGTTTTTCCCATTATGCTACAGCGATATGGCACGCCGCCTCACAACGCAAAACGGACGCGGCTGAGACCAGTCGCGTCCGTAATACTATTCGGGGCAGTCTCCGTTAAGGAAAACTGCGGTTATTGACATTGACCTACAACTCCCAGGCGAGAGCTGAAGCGCCGAGGATGGCAGCGTCAGATTCCTTGAGCTGAGAGAAGACGATCTTCACCTTGTCTTTCCACAAAGGAAGGACATTGGCGTTCATCGCCTTTTCGATAGGCTCACGCAGGAACTCCTTGGCACGGGCGAGACCGCCAAAAAGCACGATGGCTTCCGGGGAACTGAATGCGATGAAGTCTGCGAATGACTCACCGAGAACAGTTCCGGTGTAGTCAAATATCTTGAGCGCGAGCTTGTCTCCCTCTTTGGCAGCCTCGTAAACATCCTTTGAAGAAATGTTGTCAAGGCTTCTGAGTGAGGATGGCTCTTCGCTCATGTCCAGCCATTCACGGGCTGTGCGCGCAACACCGGTAGCTGAGGTGTAAGTCTCCAGACAGCCGGTCTTTCCGCAGTTGCAGAGACGGCCGTTGTGACGTACTGCGCAGGTGTGGCCAAGTTCGCCGGCGAAACCGTCGTGACCATAAACAACCTCTCCGTTTATCACGATACCGCTGCCGACACCTGTTCCGAGAGTAATCATGATGAAGTTCTTCATGCCTCTCGCAGCACCGTAGGTCATCTCACCCATGGCAGCCGCATTGGCATCATTGGTAAGAGCTACAGGAATGCCGTTCATCCTCTCTTTCAGGAGCTTGGCAACAGGAATCACGCCCTTGTTTCCCCATTTGAGGTTTACGGCGTTCTCGATTTCTCCGGTATAGTAGTTTCCGTTAGGAATACCCATTCCGATACCGCGGACCTGTCCTGTAACGCCGGCATCGGCAATCACCTTGTCGATAGCTTCTGCGAGTTCATCAATATAAGGTTCCACTTCATCGTGAGTGTCGGTTCTGATGACCGTCTGGGCAAGAACCTGACCTCTCATATCCACAACGCCTATCTTGGTGGTCTGTCCACCGACATCGACGCCGACAACATAAGGCGTATCCATTTTATTCATACCTATTATTATTTATTATTCAACAGGAATATCTTTGTTCACGTTCTTGCAGCCTACGAGCGCATAGTAGAGGATGAAGCAGAGCATTGCCACTACAAGCCAGTAGCTGGACATGTAGTCGGTATATTTGGCGATGAAGTCCTGGATCAGAGGCATCACACCGCCACCGACAACCATCATCATGAAGATTCCGGAAGCCTGCTCGGTATATTTTCCGAGTCCCTCTGTACTGAGGTTGAAGATCGTTCCCCACATCAATGAAGTGCAGAGACCGCAGAGCACGAGGAAGAGCGCCTTCATCGGCACGCCGGCAACCATTGTGAATCCGTTTTCAACGCTGTATGCAGGCATTGACATGGTGATGCTCTTCGGAAGGAAGATGGCAATGATGATGAATAGGATGGCTACGGCTGAAACTGTGGAGAGCTGAGCCTTGGTGCTGATCTTGCCGCTGATGAATGAGCTGCAGATACGGCCTACCATCATGAGCAGCCAGTAAACGGCAGCGATTGCACCGCCGATAGCGGCACCATTGACAGCGATACCTGCGCCTTTTTCAGTAGCGTCAGAGAAGTAGAATATAAGCTGTGCAGGAATACCTACCTCAACACCTACATAGAAGAAAATGGCCACGACACCGAGTACAAGGTGACGGAAACTCCATGCGCTGTGCTCGTATTTCGTGGTCTTTCTCTCCTGAGCAGGCTCAGGGATATTAACGAATGAAATGATGATGTATGCCAATGCGAATACGCCCATTGCGATGAAAAGCAGAGGAGCCACGTCGCTCATGGCTGTAGTATTCGTAACAGTGCCGATAAGCATACCTACGAGGAGCGGAGTGAATGTTCCGGTGAGGGAGTTCATGGTACCGCCGATCTGGATGTACTGGTTACCCTTGTTTCCGCCACCGCCGAGGATGTTGAGCATAGGGTTTACGACAGTATTGAGCATACATACGCAGAAACCGCAGACGAATGCGCCGAAGAGGTAAACATAGATGGCTGAATCACCGACGAAAGAACGGCTTGAAAGCCACTGGATTACGATACCGATAAAACCGGTAGCGAGAGCTGCAAGTGTAGTCTTCTTGTAGCCGTATTTGATGAGCATCTTGCCTGCAGGGATACCCATGAAGAGGTATGCGGCAAAGTTCATCATATTGCCCATCATTCCTGCCCACTCATACTGGTTCTTCCAGATTGTTCCGAAAGGCGCGGCCATATTGGTCACGAAAGAAATCATCGCGAAGATGAAACACATCGTAACGATAGCCACAATGTTTGATTTTTTCTGTGTCATATAAAATGTTTTAATGTTTTTGTGTCAACCTGTTGCAAAAACGCCATCATTTATCGTTTTGCAAAATCGTGTAAATTTACTGAAAAAACAGCTCAAAACAAATTTAATCGATAAAAGTCCGGCATCTTTTCTCAGACGCCGGACTCCACACTATACAAACTGATAACTATTTGACCTTTTTGAAGTCAATCAATTCCACGCCGTCAGTAGCAGTCGTAGAAAGGTCAATGGTAAGGACATAAACTGAACCCTTTTCCAGCTGGACACCTTCCTTGAGGCCGATATTGTCATGCAGACCGACTGTCGTGTCGAAGAACTCTGCTGCGCTGTCGGTATATTTCACTGTGCCGGCATCGCCGAGAATCTTACCTTTCTCTGTACCCCAGCCGTCCTGACCGAAGTACTTCGCGGAAATGTAGTCATATCTGAATCTTCCGCCGAGAGTGGTTCCGTCTTTCTCATCCACAGCAGTTCCGGTAAGCTGGAACACCATCGGACGAACCTGAGCCATACAGAATGCAGCACCAGGATTGAAGGCGAACTGACTGGTCATCACCGGATTGGCAACTCCCCAGGCCATCATCCAGAGCGCACCGTCATTGATTGTAGCCTCAGAACCGTCAGCAGCAAGCCTGCGCAGAGTCGCATAACCGTAGTCGAGATACAGATCCACTGCAAATGTGCCGCTTACGACATTGAGCTTTATAGAAGCCCCGTCGAGGTAGAACAAGTCCGGATCGAGGTACCAGTTTGCAAGGTCTTTCACACCTGAGATGGTGATGGCCTCGTCCTTGTTCAATGCGATGGACGTGATGCTGTAATGTGTTGCCGACAAACGGCTTGCCTGAACTCCGTTCACCTTGATATCCAATGAATTGACAGGAATTTCAACAGTCTTGATGGTGAGTTTCGCAGCGCTGACTCCCGCATTGGTATCCACAATGAACTGGTATGCCTTGCCGGATTCGAGCGAAGTACCGTCAGATGCAGGTTCGATATTGCCCGCAGAAGTGACCTTGAACAAGCCGGTCTCGTCATTGAAAGAAGCGTAGGAACCGAACTCGACTCCCCAACCTCTCTGTCCAAAGAGCTTGAATGAGAATCCTGTCTGCGCGATAGAGGCGCCTGCCGTCAATGTCAGTCTGCTGATACCTTTCTCTGTCTGAGCCAGGCACCATACACCATCATCCGTATTCCAGGACGGGCCCACATTAGGCTTGCCGATTCCTGCACCGATAGCCCAGACTGTCCCATTGGATGCAAGTGTCGCAGGTTTGTCCTTGTCAGCCATCGCCTCGACCTTGATGAACTTGCCACCGAAATCTGCAGTCAGTCTATAAAGACCGTCCATTGCCTTGAATGACACGGAGTTGTCCGCATTGAGCGTAAAGAAATCATAATCCAGATCCCACTGGTCAGGCTTGTCAATGCCGGTGAACTTGATCATAGAACCCTGGAGAAGGTTGAGCAGTTCCACATTGGCAGACTCTGACAATGAAGATGTGATGCTGCCGAATGGTGATGCCGTCAGCGACATGAGGTCGGCCGAAATCTTATATGTACCTGCTTTGACGGCAGTGAAAGGAATCTTGCTTGAAGACTCGGCAGCGACAGGTTTCAGCGCCGAGCCGTCCCAACCGAGCCAGATCGCAGCCTTACCGGCCTCCGGCACGCATTTGATCAATGCAGATGCTTCTGAAGGAAAATTGTCAGTAACCTCATAAGCGTAGTCGCCGCTCTTGGTCATGGTGTATTCCTTGCCGTCGCAGAGGAGGGTCAATGTAGAAGGCTGCGGTCTGTCGATATTGACTTCAACCGTCTCTTCGGTGATTCCCAATCCGGTATTCTGCGAGGTGAACGCGAGCTCCGCGGTTCCGTTCGGAATATCTTTCAACAGAGGCACGAAAATGGCCGCATTGTAGGTTCCGTTTTCTCTGGTACGAATGGTCAGGTCGCTGACTGAAGTACCGTCGAACAGAAGTTTCGCTTTCAATGTGGAGAGCGGGAATTCGTCATTCAGCTTTATGGAGAACCTTATGGAGTCACCCATGAATGCTTTGTTTTCGCAGTTCTCAATCGTCATTTCAGGACCTTTGTCCGTGAATTTCACATCCATTCCCTCTTCTTTGCAGGAAATGGCGACAGTTGCCGGCACTGCAAGCAATGTCATTATTTTCAATATCTTATTCATTGTCCTAATCTTTTAATCTTTCCATTTCAAAGAGACTATCGACTTGGCCGGAACGTCGCATTTCACCGAATGTGCGGAAGAAATGAACACGAGCTGCCTGGCGTCGGAGTTTTCATTCAGAATCACCACACCGTAGGAGTTGTCAGGATTTCTGAACACCAGATAATCCAGTCCCGAGGTGGTGTAACCGGTGGTTCCGATACGTACCGCACCCTGATTTATAACCTTCGAGCAATGCGCGATGTTGTAATAGTGCGTGTAGTAGTCCAATGTGGAGTAGTCGGAGGATGCTATGGTGACTGCTCCGTAACAGGTCTTGCAGGATCCTTCGGCATCAGTGTACGGTCCATTGTTCTCATCCAGCATCAGGTTCCAGAGGGTGACGCCTTTTCCGCCGCGTTTCAGCAGGCCGAAGAAGATGTCCCTCATGTCATTGATCAGACAAGAACTGAAGTCGTAGTTCCATTTGCCGATGGAGGCTTCGGTGAAATACAGTTCCTTGTCAGGCGCGCCTGCGACTATCTTGTCCAGTTCTGAGACGTTTCCGCCGTAGTTGTGCCAGGCTGAACCGGCAATGTAGGCTGAGGCCTGAGCATCAGCGTATATCTTGAGCGGATACTGGGCCTGATCGCTCATGTTGTCATAATTGTAGTTATGGTCGAACACGAGTATCTTGGTGTCCAGTCCCGCCTTCCTGAATGCAGGGCCCAATGCTGTCTTGATGAAGTCTCTGGCCACGTCCCAGTACATCACCATCGACATGGAGTTGCCGGCGTTGAGAGGCTCGTTCTGCGGGGTAACCGCGTATATGTCAAGACCTTGCGACTGCATATACTGTATCCATTTCACGAAGTACTCCGCATAGTCCTGATAGCATGAAGGCTTGAGCGTACCGCCGGTCCAAGAGTACATGTCGACGTCAGAGTTCACCTGTTTCTTCATCCAGCGAGGTGCTGTCCACGGAGAGCCGATTATTTTCAGCGAAGGATTGATCTTCTTGATTTCCTTCAATACAGAAATGACATATTTCACGTCATATTCAGCAGGGGCGAAGTTCTCAAGACCTTGTTTGTCGCACCAGGTAAATCTATTATCATCGATAGAGAAATCCGAGCCTCCGATACATACTCGTATCAATGAACTGCCGATTCCGTTTTTCGTGTCAAACATCTGTTTCAGGAACGCCTCCCTCTTGTCCTGAGGCATTTTCAGGATGTTGTAGCAGGAGGCTACCGTCAATGCCGCACCGAATCCGTCCACCGTCTGGTAGGTCTCGTCCGTGAAGCGCACTGCGTAAGGAGACATTGACGCTGTCTTTCCGAAGGCAATGGTCTTCTCCGCGAAGAGGCTGGACTTGTCCGCCGTGGTGGTGTAGGATTTGGCTGCTTCCACCTCTGGCTGCGGCTGTGGGGCAGGTTCAGGCTCAGGCTCCGGCGTCTGATTCGAGGTCTGTGAATCACAGCTGCACGACATCATGAACGCCATTGCCAAAATAGTATAAATAGATGAATATCTCATTTCTAATATCCTGGGTTTTGTGTAAGATTCGAGTTCTTGTCGATGGCAGACTGAGGCACAGGGAACAGGATGGTCTCATCTGTGAGCGGTGAGCGTTTCTGCCAATATGAGTCATAGCTTGATGATGACGGATCGGACATCGCGTCGTGCACCTGCTTGATCATATCGTGACGGGCAAGGTCGTAGAAACGGAAGCCTTCGAATGCAAGTTCAAGTCTGCGCTCGTCCAGGACTGCCTTGAGCATGGATTCCTTGCTGTTTTTCACTGAAAGCGGAAGGTCTGCAAGTCCGGCCCTGTTCCTTGTCTTATTCGTATAGATGTATGCGTTGTCCAGGTCGCATGTCATCACAAGTGCTTCTGCGTGAAGGAGATAGATTTCTCCGAGGCGCATCAGGATCGTACTGCTGGCATTGGTCGGAACCTTGTGCATGAACGCATATTTCGCTGACGGATAGTAGAGGCTCCAGCCGCATTCGTCGTAAACGATGGAGGCATTCTTTCTTTCAGTGTCGCCGGCTGCATCATAAGCGGCAGCAAGGTTTCTGGAAGGTGTGCTCCATTTTGCCCAGGAGTAGCTGTCCGTAGGGTTGTAGGCATTGCGGTGATACATCATCCACACCCAGTTTCCTGAGCTGCGTGACCAGGTCACTTCGAAGATGGATTCCTTGGTGTTCCTTACCACATCGTCGTCATTATAGCCCCAGAGGTCACCGTAATTGTCCACGAGCGAGAATCCCATGCCCTCGACTGCCACACAGTCATTGATGACCTGGTTCCAGTCCTGACGTTGTTTCTCGGCATACACTCTTGCTCTCAGACCATGGGCGAAAGCCTTGGAGAACAGGTATTTGTCTGAAGGGTTCACGTCCGGCGCATTGTCGCAGGCATAGTTCAGGTCCTCGATTACCTGGCCATAGATTTCATCTACCGGTGTGCGTTTCGGATAATAGTCCTCGTACACTTCCTCGATGTTCTCGGATGTGATTTCCGGCGGAATGACGGTAATCATAGGAGCGTCGCCCCAGAGCTGGGCCATCCTGAACAGGCAGAATGCTCTCCAGCACAATGCCTCGGATTTCCACTCATCGTGCTCCTTCTGAGTCATTTTCACTGCGGAGGTATCTTTTGCGAAGATATTGTCAATGTTACAGATGATATTGTTCGCATTGCTTATCTGCTGCAGGTACCAGTCCCAGTCGCGGGCAATATTGGAGTTTGCAGGGTCCTGGTTATTGGCCTCGATGGCAACAATCGCTCCTGTGGACGGGCTTCCGCAGTATGCATTGTCACTTCTGGTCTCGGTAGAGATGAGCCAGTCCATGTAACCTTTTTCCTGGATATCCTTTACCCAGTTGTTGTACAGGGAGTTGCGAAGTCCCAACATATCTGTTCTGGTAGAATACTGGCTTTCGCTGTCGTTCTTCACATTCACATTGTTCTCATTGTAGGATGTGTGCGGATTCAAGTCCAAGTCGCAAGCCTGGAACGCCACAACGACAGCCGCCGCAAGAATATAATTTATCTTTTTCATAATAATGTCTCCTTAGTCATCAGAAATCAACATTGACACCGAAAGTTACGGTCTTGACGTTAGGGTAGGTACCCCAGTCGATTCCCATACTTGTAGCGCTTGAATACTGGCTCATTTCCGGGTCGTATCCTGAATACTTGGTGAACGTAAACATGTTCGCAAGTGTGATATACGGCTGTATCTTGGTGAGATTCAGCTTTCTGAGGAACTTGCCTGAGAAATCGTAAGAGAGCGTGATGTTCTTGATCTTCAGATATGAACCGTCTTCAATCCATCTTGTGGAAGCCTTCAGATTGTCCACTTCGCCGGCCTTAGGGATGTCAGTCACCTGTCCCGGAACGCGCCATCTGCGGAGTACATCGGTAATCTGGTTGGAGCCGTTGTACATACCTATCATCTCTATCTTGGACGCATTGTAGATGTCGTTGCCAATGGAGCTTGTGAGGAGAACGCTGAGGTTGAATCCCTTGTAGCTCCAGGTGTTGGTCATACCCCAGATGAAGTCAGGGTTGGCATCACCGATGTAGTGGCGGTCTGAAGAACTGATCTTTCCGTCCTTGTTATAATCCTCGTAGATCATCATACCGGTCTCCGGGTCAACACCTTTCGCGGTCAGTCCATAGAAGCATGAAAGCGGTTTGCCTTCTGTCATTCTGACTACCTGCTCGCTGAGCGCCTCGGAAGTGGTGGTGTAGTTATAGACCTTCTGCAGGGTGAGTTTCTCGACCTTGTTGCGGTTGAATGAGAGGTTGAAGTCGGTGGTCCATCTGAAGTCGTTCTTGTCAATGTTGACTGACGAGATGGCGAACTCCATACCCCAGTTGCTCATTTCTCCGTCGTTCCTGATGAGGTCAGAGTACGGGGACGGCATAGGGACGGTTATCAGCAGGTTCTTGGTATATCTGCGGTAAACGTCATACGTGAATGTGAGTCTGCTGTTGAGCACTGCGAGGTCGATACCGAGGTCCCACTGTGATGTGGTCTCCCATGTAAGTTCGCGGTTTCCGATGTTGGACTTTCCGCCGAGCGTAGGAACTGAATCTGCATATTTGGAGTCTGTCCAGTCGTAATAGTTGGTGGAGTACATCTGCTGCCATGCGTAATCGCTGAGGCCTTCCTGGTTACCCTGCTGTCCCCAACCGAGACGGAGCTTGAGGTCGTTCATCCACCTTACGTCTTTCATGAAGTTCTCGCCTGAGATTCTCCATGCTGCTGAAACTGAAGGGAAATAGCCCCATTTGTGTCCCGGTGCAAGCTTTGAGGAACCGTCGGCTCTGAATGCCGCTGTGAGATAATATTTACTGTCGAAGTTATAGGCTGCACGTGCGAGATATGACATGATGGCCCATTCGCTCCAGCTCTGGCTCTGGCCTCTGAGGCCGCCTTTGTTACCGCCGTTCAGGCCGAATATTACATTGTTATTCTCTGCGGAGAAGTAATTTCTGGAGCCTGAAAGCTGCTGCCAGTCGGATGTGGTGGCTGACATACCGCCCATGAGTTCGAGGGAGTGCTTGCCGAAGACATTGTTGTAGTTCAGGATATTGTCATAGACCATTCTCCTGTCGTCAGTCCTTGAGTCGGATGCTTCTCCGTGCTGTGTCCTACCATAAGATGTGTGGATAGGGTCGAGGAATGAGTAGCTGTGCACCCAGCGGCGGTCCATACTTACCGTGCTCTTGAAATTGAGGTGCTTGGTGAAGTTGATGCGTGCAAATGCAGACATCACCGCCCTGTCGGTCTGGTCGTAGTTGTTCTCTGTTCTGGCGAGGTTCTCTGACGGAGTCGTAAGGTTCGCGCCATAGAACTGTGTCCAGTACCAGTCAGGGTTTGTTTCGCTCCAAGGCTTTGCGTAGGTAGGGGTGTTGATTACTGAAAGCACGACGCCTGCCCTGTTGGCGCCTGTTCCTGAGATGATTCCGTTGTTCTTGTAATGGGAGTAGGAAACATCCATTCCGACGGTAATCCATTTGAACAGGTCTGATTCGAGATTGACTTTCGCATTGTACCTCTTGTTGTATGCGACTTTGAGGATCCCCTGTTCGTCGCTGTAACCGAGGCTCATGTAGTAGCGTGACTTGTCGGAGGCATTGGATACTGAAACCTGATAGTTCTGGGTAATTCCGGTTCTGTAAGTCTCGTCAAACCAGTCTGTTTCGTCTTTGAGTACTTCCGGGACATTGGCCACTCCGATTTCTTTCTGGAGTTCGCGGTACTGGTCCACATTGAGGACGTCATAGGTCTTGGTGACGTTGGAAAGTCCGACGTAGGCGCTGAAGTTAATCTTCGGGCCTTTGCCTTTGCTGCCCTGCTTGGTGGTGATGAGGACTACTCCGTTTGCTGCACGTGATCCGTAGATAGCTGCTGATGAAGCGTCCTTGAGGATCTGCATTGTCTCGATATCGTTCGGGGAAAGATATGAGATGGCATAGTTTCCTGTTCCTACAGGCACGCCGTCCACTACATAGAGAGGGTCGTTGGTGGAAGAAATGGATGAGGCGCCTCTGACCCTGATGACCATACCGCTTCCCGGCTGGCCGCTTGTCTGGGTTACCTGCACGCCGGAAACCTTGCCCTGGATAAATCCTGAAGCGTCAGTGACCGGTCTCAAGGCCATATCTTCTGTATTCACGGTAGATACTGCGGTGGTGAGGTCCTTCTTTCTGACTGAACCATAACCGATGGCTACTACCGCGTCGAGAGCGATGGCGGTCTCGTGTACATCTACATTGATGACAGCGCGGCCTCCAACTTTTTCAGTTACAGTGGAATATCCCAATGATGAGAACTCCAGGACTGCTTCTGATGATGACACTGTGATATCATAACGGCCGTCAGCATTGGTGATGACACCGTTCTTGGTGCCCTGCTCCAATACGGTCAGTCCTATGACGGGCTGTCCGTTCTGATCCTTGACCGTTCCATTGACACTATGCTGCTGCGCGATCGCTGTCACGCTGGCGAACATAAGCAATACAACTAAAAGTTTACGCATAACTTAATTGGTTATTGAATAATTATGTAATCCTTGAAGATTTCCTCTTACTGAAGGGTTTCCCGATTTGTTTTTTTTCTTCAATGACGACTCATCTTCCTGAATATTCCTCTTACTGTTTTGGTAAGCGTTAAAAAATAAGTTGGTAAAGATTTGTGGAGGATTTTCGAGGATAGATTCCTTTTAGAAGAAGGAGTGTGCTGGACGCACACGACTGATGAGAAAAGGAATATAGACCGAAAAGACCCGCAAAGATTCCAAAGTTATTTTTTAAGGATTACGCTACATTTCGTTTACAAGATTATGAAATAGGTAAAAACGTTTTGCATAAAGTGGATGAAAAGTGGACCAAAATGGGGCACTTTTGAAAGTCATTCTTGATAATCAATGCTTTACAACGGCGCTGCTCGCCGGTCGAAGTGGTATTTTCTTATGTTAAAATAGACAAATATACATTTCACGAACGCCGCCGGTCTCAGACTCTTGAGTGTCCGGCATATAAAATTTGCAAAAACTTTCGCCTGGAAACATTGCCATTAAATAAAAAATCCCTATATTTGCAGTCCTGTTCTTCGCGAAAGGGCAACCTTCGTGTCGAAACTTAAGGATGGTTCGGTAGCTCAGCTGGATAGAGCAACAGCCTTCTAAGCTGTGGGTCTTGGGTTCGAATCCCAACCGAATCACGAGTAAGGAGAAAGCTCGCTGTCGATAGACAGCGGGCTTTTTTGGTCAAGGTGCCGTCGGGAATCCCATTCCCGTAAAGGCGCCTTGACCAAAAAAGCCAAGCCGGCACCCTCCGGCGCCAGCTTTCTCCGTCGCTACTCGTAAGATTGCCCGTGGCAGGGCCAGGGATGCGCGACCACCCGGGAGCGAATCCCACAACGTCCATACAAGGCCGATTCTTTATTTCTTGTTAAACATTTGTTAAACTACAGCAGTTTCTTGATTTCCTCTTCATCCGGCAAGAGTTCCCTAAGTCGTTCCTGGCTGGATTTATATGTCGCAACACCCATTGGCTTTGTGTAATCCTGCAGGACATATTCGACATAGGCCCTGTCGGCATCCTTACAGAGAACGATTCCGACAGAAGGATTCTCGCCTTCTATACGTTCTTCATCATCCAGGACTCGAAGGTAAGCCGCCAATTGTCCGAGATAAGCAGGCTTGAATGAGCCTTTTTTTAGTTCAATGACGACAAGCGATTTGAGAATTCTATTGAAGAAGAGCAAATCCACCCAATGGTCGTGACCAAGTTTGTCATAATGAACTTGATTTCCCATATATGAGAATCCGCGACCGAATGTCATGATGAAGTTCTTTACATTGTGAACAATCTCATTTTCAATGACACGCTCGTCGATATCCTCATCTCTTTCACCCAATTGCTCGACATTGATATAATCCAGAAGATACTCGTCCTTGAACATCTGAATCGCCTGAAATGCCCGCTTGTAATCCGGAATCGTCATTTCGAAGTTATTCGGCATATTCCCTTGATTATGATATGCATCTTCAGCGATTTTTCTTTCGAGAGCATCATAACTCAGCTGCAAATCTGAGCATGCATAATTGAATATAATACGCTCTTCTAAAGTCTTCGTTTTAGACAGGATCAGGGTGTGATGCGAGAATCCTATGCTAAAAAATGCTACAATAGGGATATCAGCTATTTCTAGCGGTGCCAATGACTTGCATGAATCCAAATTGGCAGATTCATCTGCCGATTTGTTACCCAAATCTAATTTGGCAGACGCATCTGCCAAATTAGTGTCAAGACACTTCCATTCCTCGTAGAACATCCTCATATTACGCAAGTTGCGAGGTGAGAATCCCCTAAGACCTGGAACTTCTGTTGAAAGTTGACGGCTAATTGTATCAATCGCATCTTTCCCCCAGAAACCTGCACGGGAGTTCTGCGATATAAACCGACCGATCCCATAATACAAAGCCAACTGCTCTTGGTTTACACCCTTCAAGGCCTTCGCCTGACTCTGCAGAATAGCGGTTTTGATTTGCTTGACCGCATCATTATACTGTGTCGATAGTTTCTCTTCTCCTTTCATGAGTAGTCCTTCTATGGTTATTGTCCATCAAATTTATAAAAAACCGTCGATAACACAAAGGAGCGAATTCCACTTATCTCGCCATTTATCCCGCCACGTCGGGCGACAGGACACTATTCTTTAATTAATAGTCATTGAAGGAAACATAGTCAGATATGTTCTTGAGAATCCACCTGCTTACTGACAGACTCGCATAGTCCTGACAGGGGTTGACTCCAAAAATGACCGGTTTGTCCGTAAAAAGGCAGGTTCTCACGGACAAGTTATTCAAAGTGAGCAACTTATCCGTAAAATCCTCCATTTCTACGGACAAGTTATGACTGATGTAAAAAAGGGGCTGCGCTCCCGCTCCCGTAAGATGATCATACTGTCGCATCAGCCCCACACCACGAGAGACATCACGAGCGACACCACGAGCGACATTACGGACGACATTACGAGCGACATTACGAGCGACATTACGAGCGACATTGATGCCCGAGGGTGCTGAGGGAGCAGTTTCCAGCCCGTCAAAATCGGACAGATGTGGAGTAAAAAAAATGACGGATGTGGAGTAAAGGATGACGGATGTATGGTCTCGAATGTTGGCACGGACGCTATACACTGATGCGACACACTGACAAGATACACTGACGCGATACTCGGACACTTACGCATTTTGGAACAACCTGAATGTCATTTATCCCAGCGAATCACTATCAATCAAGCGATTACACCAAACACTCAAAGCCAGGTTACCCTAAAAAACATAGGACCTGGCTTTCTGCATTTTACGCAACCATCAGAGTTCCAACCACTTACACGATTTCCCTACTCGCAAGTTGTTCCAGTTTCTTTTGCTCCCATGTTAATCTGTTCTTGACATTTCCATGGGCAAAAGTACAGAACCGCAAAAAAACGCGTCAATACGTAACCGCGGAGACGCTTACCACACACGGAGCAGTCCCGGCACGGACGTGCGACGCATATTCTACTGTATATCAGCGCTTTAGGCATTTTCAGAGTTGCAAAATATACAACTCTGAAAAGCGTTAAATGGTTACTATTCAGCGACTTACAGGTCACGCAAAATGTCGGAGACTGGAACAGAACTTGACATCTGGTTGTATCGCACCCATGTCCGCTCGTACAACCTTGCTGCAAGTGCAGGAATTGCTGTTTCTTTTGCTCCCATGTTAATCTGTTCTTGACATTTTCATGGGCAAAAGTACGGAACCGCAAAAAGCATCAATACGTAACCGCGGAGACGCTTACATACACGGAGCAGCCCGACACAGGACGTGCAACGCATATTCTACTGTATATCAGCGCTTTAGGCATTTTCAGAGTTGCAAAATACACAACTCTAAAAAGCGTTAAATTGTTACTATTCAGCGATTTACAGGTCACGCAAAATGTATCGTCCTGAAAAAAGTTTACCAAAAAAAAGTAAACTATTATGGAAGCTAAATGCTATCGGGCGATGCGGCGCGCCAGGAGTGCTGTAAGCTTTAAGGTTACTTCACAGGGACCGCGAAGACTAGAACGCCAGGACAGGACGCACTATCATTCTACCATGGTCTATGGCCGTAAACAAATAGCGGCAATAAATATAGCCTGCGGAAGAGATGTACCAATTATGAATCGTAGATTCACACCACGTAGATGTCCAGATATTATCATAAGACGCGAATGTATGTTTATCCTTATCGGCAATCTTGGCCATCCATTTATTCAATGCGGCCGGGACATCGCCTTGATCTTTTCTTTGATTATATCCTAAAGCATCAGAAGTCTGCTCCGCCGGATCAGCCAGAGCCGGACAACCACCTAAATACTGCAGCAGATCCCAGCATTGGCCAGATGAAGGAAGGTACCAGCCGGTCGTAGTCGCAAGAACAGGATAATATTTATTGTATTCATCTACCGCCTTCAACGCCGGATAATTACTGAAGTCGCCACAAGCTTTACGCATCTGCTCGCTATTCCAATATCCGCTTATGTCATTATAACCCTCCGCTTTTGAGCGACAAGCAGGCAAGTATGACTCGGTAGGTCTGGTAATCCAAAAAGTAACATCGACCGCGGCATTCTTCAGAGCCATCACAAGCGCATGCGCCTCTCCTCCGAGCACTTTCTTTTCCGCCTCCCCGACACGCGCCGGATTGGTCTGGAAAACAATGCCCACGACATTGGAGGCCTGTACCTTCTCCTTATCAGTATCATACGGGAGCAGACGGCCGTCGGCCAGAAAGAAATCACCAACCCGCAAGGTGTGAAGTTTCACGACCCTTCCGCCATCGATCTTGTATGTCCTGTAACTGCCGCCGGAAATTTGATTGGGCTGGATTTCAATCGTAAATTCACATTGCAGCCTGTCATTGTAGGCGGATAATTCCACGCCTGCAGAAGGATGGAAAAGATAGCGGCAGATTCCGTCGGAAATAAGATACGGCAAAGCCTCGGAAACAAACTCTGTCGGACCGGAGATGACATAGTCCGGGATGCTGGGCTTATTGGTAAACCTGTAACCAAACGCCGGCAGTTCCACTACGGCCAACGCCATACGGTGTGCCATTGAGAAAGTCAATGTGAGGCTGTTGTCTGTGCCGGTCTCCACACTTCCATTGGCCGTCATAAGGTCCGAGGCGGCATAGGTCTCATAAGCGCTCTGGTCCTTCCGCGGCTGCCACGAGTCGATCAGCGGAGCAAAAAATTCCGCATCTGTCAATGTCGCACCTGTAGAAGCCGCAGTCTTGCCGGTCATGTCCGACTGATATGGATAGTAGATATAGTAGTTTTCATCCGGCAATCCTCCGGCTAGACTTTTCCCAGTCTCCGGCCTCCAGACGAGCCTGCCTGTAGCAGCATCCGTTTCAGCGGTCAGCTTCAGGTTGGAATAGACAGTCTTGCCGCCTCGAAGCAAATACAGGCCACAGGCATCACCCTCGCTGAACTTGGTGATATAACCATCCTCAACCGCACGGGTAGCAGGCCCTTCGGCCGATGCATATCCACTGTCAATGATGGAGACAGCCAGAGATTGTCCCGACTCAGCACCCGCAGGCGACACGGCCTCATCCTTTCCGCACGACGCAATGACAAGGAGGAGTCCCGCCAAATGCAATGATCTGTATAATATATTATTGCTGTCCGCTAAAAGTTAGCGAGCAACGAGATAT
>ULSR01074175.1_pt1 | contig 19216 bp, 17 predicted proteins | sample 1956861 | NCBI WGS metagenome assembly ULSR01 (sample SAMEA4835713, study PRJEB28245) | human gut metagenome | biome: gut microbiome; material: fecal sample | place: Denmark | collected 2008 | reverse complement strand
GACCGCATTTTGCCCGTGTAATGGTTGAAAAGGGCTATGTTTCCAGTGTGAAAGAAGCATTTGACAAATATCTTGCAACAGAAGAATTCTCAAAGATTGAACGGAAAAAACCATCCGCCAGACAGGGAATATCAATGATTCGAAAGGCGGGAGGTGTAGCGGTCCTTGCGCATCCGGTATCGTTAAAGAAGACCGGAGAGGCAATGGAAGAAGAAATTCGTAAGCTCACATCGCTTGGACTGTCCGGAATCGAGACTTATTACAGCACGCATACACCGGAGCAGATCCGCGAGTATCATGCGCTTGCGCAAAAGTATCATCTGGTGGAGACTGCCGGATCGGATTTTCATGGAGAGAAAGTAAAACCGACCATTTTCCTTGGCAAAAAAGAAGGCGGTAAGGAATGGCTGGTGGATAAGGAGTTGGAATAATGATTCGTAATATTATATTCGATATTGGAAAAGTACTGGTATCATACGAGCCGGATGCCTATATGGACAGACTGGGACTGGATGAAAAAGCGAAGGCGGCCATCAACCAGGCAATGTTTCAGAATAAACTGTGGGATGAGTCGGATCAGGGACTTGGCACTCCGGAGGAACTGTTACAGAAATTTATTGCAGGGGCACCGGAATATGCGGAGGAAATCACGAAAATTCATCAGACGGTCGGTGAGACGGTGGAACTTATGCCGTATGCCATGGAATGGATACTGGATCTGAAAGCCAGAGGGTATCATGTGTACATTATCTCGAATTATGCAGAGAATATGTACAATCAGACGAAGGATAAGCTCGCATTTCTGCCGTTGATGGATGATGTGGTCATGTCCTATACAATTAAGAAAATGAAACCGGATCCTGCTATTTATAATTACCTTTGTGATGAGAACTGGCTGGAACCGGAAGAGAGCGTATTTATTGATGACCGGCAGGAAAATGTGAATGGAGCAGAGGTCGTTGGCATCCATGGAATTCTTTTTAAAGATTATGAAACAGCAAAACAGGAACTGAACAAATTCTTAAGAGATTCTAATATTTTGTGTAAAAACTTTCCAAACGAGGGATAGTGTGCTAGAATAATTAAGGTGTGACAATGAACAATTTAGGAGGAAAATTGGTCTATGGATTATAAGAAAGAGTATGAAAAGTGGTGCACAGATGCCTACTTTGATGACGCAACTAAGGCAGAGCTTAAGGCAATTGCCGGAGATGAAAAAGAAATTGAGGATCGTTTCTACCGCACATTAGAGTTTGGTACTGCCGGACTTCGTGGTGTGATCGGAGCAGGAACCAATCGTATGAATATATACACAGTACGCCAGGCAACACAGGGACTTGCAAATTATATTCTGTCACAGAACGGACAGAATAAGGGAGTTGCAATTGCCCATGATTCCCGTCTGATGGCAGATGAATTTACGGATGCAGCAGCATTGTGTCTTGCAGCAAATGGAATCAAGGCTTATGTTTTCAAAAGCCTTCGTCCGGTTCCGGAACTTTCTTTTGCTGTAAGGGAACTTGGCTGTATTGCAGGTATCGTAATTACAGCAAGCCACAATCCGAGAGAGTATAATGGATACAAGGTATACTGGGAGGACGGTGCGCAGGTAACACCACCACACGACACCAGTATTATGGATGAGGTTGGTAAGGTGACTTCTTTTGATATGGTAAAGACTATGGCGAAAGAAGAAGCAGTCAAGGCTGGTCTGTATGAAGTGATTTCAGATGATGTGGATGAGAAGTATTTTGCACAGCTTCGTAATCTGTCCATTCATCCGGAAATCATTAAGCAGATGGCAAAAGACATCAAGATCGTATACACACCACTTCATGGTACAGGACTTGAGCCGGTTAAGCGTGTGCTGAAGGATATGGGATTTGAAAATGTATACATTGAGCCACAGCAGGCAGTAGCAGACGGACATTTCCCGACTGCACCATACCCGAATCCGGAGAACCCGGATGCATGGGAACTTGCATTAAAACTTGCAAAAGAAAAGGATGCAGATATTGTACTTGCCACAGACCCGGATGCAGATCGTCTTGGTGTGTATTGCAAAGATACAAAGACAGGAGAGTACGTTACATTTACCGGAAATATGTCAGCAATGCTGATTGCAGAATATATTCTGGGTCAGAAACATGCAAATGGAACGATGCCGGAGAACCCGGTATTGGTTGAGTCTATTGTTTCTACTGATATGGCGAAAGCAATTGCGGCAGCATATGGTGTAGAACTGGTAGAAGTACTTACCGGATTCAAATATATTGGTGAGCAGATGCTCAAATATGAGAAGGCAGGAGACAAGAATTATGTCTTCGGTTTTGAGGAAAGCTACGGATGTCTTCCTGGAACCTATGCCAGAGACAAAGATGCACCTGCAGCGGTATGTATGCTTTGTGAAGTGGCAGCTTATTATAAATCACAGGGTAAGACACTTTGGGATGGCATGATTGAAATGTATGAAAAATACGGATACTACAGAGAAGGTATCGCAACCATGACCTTAAAGGGTATTGACGGAGCAGCACAGATTCAGGAGATCATGAACCGTGCGAGAAACAATGCACCGGAGAAGCTTGGTGATTTCGATGTGCTTGCGGTACGTGACTATAAAGCAGATACGCGCAAAGATATGAAGACAGGAGAAGTGACTGCAACAGGACTTCCATCTTCAAACGTACTGTATTTTGAACTTTCCAACGATGCATGGTGCTGTGTGCGCCCATCCGGAACAGAACCAAAGATTAAATTCTATGTCGGAGTAAAAGGCACTTCTCTGGAAGGAGCAGATAAGACATTGGAAGAATTAAAAGCTGAGGTTTTGAAAAAATTTGAATAAGCGGTAGTTATTATGATGAAAATATACATTTGTCCGCAGTGTGGCTGGATGCGAATGGTGAGCCGACGCAAGGATGTAGAATGCCATCAGTGCGGAAATGAACAGATGCGGCTGACCAATCTTGACCTGGAAAAATATACGGCCATGTCAGAGGAAGAGCGCGGCAGCTACGCGGACGCCTGGCTGTATATACATAATAGGCAAAAGGGTTAGGATTATGGCAAACAATAGACGTAAAAAAAGAAAGAAGAAGAAAAGCAGAAAGATTGTGCTTTTTATCTTTGAAATACTGCTCCTTGCAATCTTATTGCTTGCAGCATATTTTGTCAGTATGATGAACAAAGTGGATTATGAGCAGATGGACGAATCCGAAGCAGGAATCAACGATGACTTAAGTGATGATACGTTGTTATCACTGGAAGGATATACCAACATAGCACTGTTCGGACTGGACAACCGAAGCAAGAATAAGTATGAAGGCGGTAACTCCGATGTTATTATGATTGCAAGCATTAATAACAAGACAAAGGATGTAAAGCTGGTATCTGTTTATCGAGATTCTTATTTGAGCATCGGCGGTGGTTTATACCGCAAGGCAAATGCAGCATATGCCAATGGAGGCGCAAAGCAGGCTGTACAGATGTTGAATTCCAATCTTGATCTGGATATCAAGGAATATGTCTGCGTTGATTGGGCAGCTATGGTTGAGGTGATTGACAATCTTGGAGGACTGGATCTGGAGATCACACAGGGTGAGATGCAACAGATCAATAAGTATAAGAAAGATGTCGATAAGGTAACCGGAAAGATGACGCCGGATGTTACCCAGTATGGACTGGTTCATCTGGATGGAACGCAGGCGACCACATACGCCCGTATACGTAAGCTGGCAGGAGATGACTTCAAACGTGCATCCCGTCAGAGAATTGTATTGCAGGCAATCTTAGAGAAAGCAAAGAAAGCAGATATTGCGACATTGACAAGCATTTGTAATTCCGTAATGGACGATATTTCGACAACATTATCGATCGGACAGATCTTGTCACTGGCAAAGGATGTGACTTCTTATAAGGTTGAGAGTACGACGGGATTCCCGTTCAATCTTACGACAGAGGCACTTTCTGCAACGGGTGACACGGTTATCCCTGCAGATCTTGTGACGAATGTTACGCAGCTTCACAAGTATTTGTTCGATGATAATACGTATGTACCTTCACAGACGGTTCAGGCAATCAGTGATACGATTGTAAGTCAGACAGGAATTACAAAGGATTCTGCATTGATCAATACATCGGATTATAATGAGACGGCAGGTGCTACCGGAACGGATAAGATTCAGAAAAGCACAGAGGGGAATCAGTAAAATAATTAATGAAGTAGGCCAATCAGTGATTGGTCTACTTCCATTTTTTACAGTTGAAATAGTACGAAAGTTCTAAGAATGTGAATACACAAACCAGAAATGCGAGGAAGTTATTTATGAAAGAAGAGATTGCTAAGAAAATCCAGGAGACGAACCAGAAATATCTGGGAAAGTTAGTTAATCAGGAGATACCACAGAAGTTAGAAAAACAATTGAAGGATATGGACTGGTCTTATCTGGATCTGATTCACCGGAAAAAGCATGCGAGGGGGACATTTGAACCACTCAAAGCTACTGAAATTTCAGAGATTAAACAGAGAGAGACCGAATTCCGTAAGGCCGGACTGGATGCAATCCGGGCAGGGAAAGTCGGAGCGATTTTGCTGGCGGGAGGCCAGGGAACACGTCTGGGCTTTGATAAGGCAAAGGGAATGTTTAATATTGGTGTGAATCGTACACTTTATATTTTTGAACAGCTGATTGCAAATCTTATGGATGTCACGAACGAAGCAGGTACATGGATACCACTTTATATTATGACAAGTGATAAGAATGATGAACAGACCAGAGCTTTTTTCGAAGAACATAATTATTTTGGCTATAACAAAGATTATGTGAAATTTTTCGTACAGGAGATGGTTCCGGCAGTTGATTTTGAAGGAAATGTGTTGAGAGAAGCAGAAGATTCTCTGGCAATGTCACCAAATGGAAATGGCGGCTGGTATAAGTCACTGCTTCGTGCAGGACTGGACCAGGATATACGAAAAAGAGGTGTGGAATGGCTTAATGTATTTGCCGTTGACAATGTACTGCAGAGAATTGCAGATCCGGTATTTGTCGGTGCAACGATTCTTTCCGGACGTGTATGCGGGTCAAAAGTCGTGCGCAAAGTTTCCCCACATGAACGTGTCGGTGCAATGTGCCTTGAGAATGGAAAGCCTTCGATTGTGGAATATTATGAGCTCACAGACGAGATGGCAGAGGCAAGGGACGAGAATGGAACCTTATTATACGGATTCGGCGTTATTTTGAATTATTTGTTCCGTGTGGATAAACTGAATGAGATTGCAGGATCGAATCTTCCGCTTCATATTGTGGAAAAGAAGGTGCCTTATCTGGATGAAAGTGGACAAATGTGCAAACCGGAGGAACCGAACGCATACAAATTTGAGACACTGATTCTGGATATGGTTTATATGATGGATAATTGTCTGGCGTTTGAAGTAGAACGTGACAGAGAGTTCGCACCGGTAAAAAATGCTACGGGAACAGATTCGGTTGATTCTGCGAGAGAACTTTTAAAGAAAAACGGAATCGCAATTTAAGACGGTATTTCGACAGTTATAACACTTTTTACAAAATTCTGTCACAATTTGAACACACAATACGGTTAGAATTCTCCTTAGAAAACAAGAAAGGAGTTCTTCATTATGGATAACAACTATTACAATAATATGAATGAGAATAATACAAACCAGAACAACACAACAAATAACAATACAGGAAGTGCGTATGGTACAAATTCAAGCAGTGCATACGGTACAAATACCAGTCAGGGAAATGCATATGGAACCAATCAGGGAAGCGCTTACGGCACTGCTTACAATCCATACAATGGTCAGCAGAATTCTTACAATCCATACCAGCAGCCAAACATGGGCAAGAAACCGAAGAAAGCTAAAAAGAGTGGCGGCTTTGGAAAGACACTTGGTAAATGTGCAGCCATTGCAGTTATCTTTGGTCTGGTAGCAGGCGGTACTTTTACCGGAACAAGCTATATCGGAACAAAGGCACTTGGAATTGAAAGTTCTACAAAAGCAGGAAATGATTCATCTGATTCTTCTAAGAAGAGTGACAGCAACAGCAGCAAGAGTGTACAGCAGACATCTACCGGAAGTGCGGCAGATTTGTCAGATGTATCCGCAATTGCAAAAGAGGCAATGCCAAGTATCGTGGCAATTACAAATACCGGAAAAGTCTCCTACCAGACAATGTGGGGTGTTCAGGAAAAAGACAGCGAGAGCTGCGGTTCCGGTATCATTGTAAAGCAGGATGACAAGTATCTTTATATTGCAACGAATAACCACGTAGTCGCAGATGCAGAATCACTTACCGTACAGTTCTGTAATGACAAGACCGTAAGCTGTGAAGTAAAAGGTACCGATTCTGCAGATGATCTGGCAGTTGTAAAAGTTGCATTAAAGAGTATTGATTCTGATACATTAAAAGCTATCAAGGTTGCAACAATTTCCAAAGATTCTGACAGCCTTGAAGTTGGTCAGGGTGTCATCGCTATTGGTAATGCACTTGGCTATGGACAGTCTGTTACAAACGGAATTATCAGTGCATTAGGTCGTACGGTAACTGTTCAGGATGAGCAGACAGGAGAGACCATCGTAAACAACAACATGATTCAGACAAATGCCGCAATCAATCCTGGAAACAGTGGTGGTGCATTACTGAATGCGCAGGGTGAGGTCATCGGTATCAACTCTGCAAAATATTCAGATACAAGTGTTGAGGGATTCGGATATGCAATTCCAATGTCCGATGCAATGCCGATTATTGAGCAGCTGATCACAAAAGAAAAAGTAGATCAGGCACAGAGTGCTTTCCTTGGAATCCAGGGACAGGATATTTCTTCTGATATTGCTTCTGCATATAACATGCCGGAAGGTGTCTATGTATATCAGGTAGTAGAAGGTTCCGCAGCAGAGAAGGCTGGTATCCGTCAGGGAGATATCATTACTGCAATCGATGGAAAGACAGTAACGAGCATGTCACAGCTGAAAGAAAACTTAGCTTACTACAAGGCCGGCGATAAAGGAAAAGTCACATTCCAGAGATTAGGTGACGGTTATAAGGAAAAGACCGTAAAAGTTACTTTTGACGCTCAGTCAGGCAACTAATAGACAAATTTCATAAAATGCGATATAATAGATTGTCCGAAAGGACAATCTATTTTTCGCAGGAGTCAATGATGAAAAGAGTGAAAAAACTGTTATTGCAGTTTTGTAAATTCGGATTGGTCGGGACGCTTTGCTTTTGCATTGATTATGGACTTATGATATTGCTGACAGAACGTACGGGGCTTCATTATTTTACATCCTCCGCAATATCATTTACGGTATCCGTTGTGGTAAATTATATACTGAGTATGCGGTTTGTGTTCAACGGCAAGGATGATTTAAGCAAGTTCCAGGAGATGGCGATTTTTGTGGCATTGAGTCTTGTGGGACTGGCACTCAACCAGATGATCATGTGGATTGCTGTGGAATTATTTAGAATATTTTATGCTGTGGCGAAAATATTATCTACCATGTTAGTCACAACTTATAATTTTATTTCACGAAAATTATTTCTTGAAGCAGAAGATTAAATGTGTGAGGTTTTAAAGAAAACCTCACATATAGCGTCAGCTCTCGCCGAAGGCGACTTTCAATGAGCTGATGTTCAAAATGTGTGAGGAATAAGAAGGAGGATATATGAAGAAAAAAAGAATTGTAATTGCATTGGGGCATGAAGCGTTAGGAAGTACATTACCGGAGCAGCAGAAGGCTGCTGCACGTACAGCAAAGGCAGTGGCTGATTTTATCCGTGAGGATTATCAGGTGGTTATCACACACAGTAATGGACCACAGGTTGGTATGATCCATACCGCTATGAATGAATTCTGCCGCCTTTATCCGGAATATACGGCGACACCGACTTCTGTATGTTCTGCTATGAGTCAGGGATATATCGGATACGATTTACAGAATGCAATCCGTACAGAATTATTGAACCGTGGCATTTACAAGACCGTGTCTACTGTATTGACACAGGTGATTGTTGATCCATATGACGAGGCTTTTTACCATCCGACAAAAGTCATCGGACGTGTGATGACAAAGGAAGAGGCTGAGGAAGAAGAAAAAAAAGGCAACCATGTTGTGGAAGTCGCAGATGGATTCCGCAGAGTTGTCGCAGCTCCAAAGCCAATGGATATCGTTGAGATTGACGCAATCTCAGCACTTTCAGATGCGGATCAGGTAGTGATCGCCTGTGGTGGCGGCGGTATTCCGGTACTCGCCCAGAATAATAAATTACAGGGTGCGAGTGCAGTCATTGAGAAGGATCTTGCAGCAGGAAAGCTTGCAGAGGAACTGGATGCAGACATGCTTGTCATTCTTACCAGTGTGGACAAAGTCTGCCTGAACTTTGGCAAGGAGGACGAGATAAAGTTAGATACACTTTCTGTTGCGGATGCAAAGAAATATCTCGCTGAAGGACAGTTTGAGGAAGGAACGATGGAACCAAAGATTGAGGCTGCAATTGATTTCATTGGGGAATCTGCAATCCGTTCCGTACTGATTACAAAATTAAATAAAGATGATGCAGAGATTTCCGGAGGAATGGGAACTCTGATCAAGAAATAAAATATGTTATATGGCAAGCAGGGTCCATCCGGGTCCTGCTTGTATCGTTTAGAGAGTGAGGAAAGAAGATGGAAGAAAAGGCATTGCGCAAGCGTCAGGATATTCCGGATGCGTACAAGTGGAAACTTACAGATATGTATGCCACAGACGAACTCTGGGAGAAGGATGTAGACGTGGTATATGCACTGGCAGAAGAGATTGCGGCATATAAAGGAACACTTGGAACATCTGCTCAACGTTTGCTTTCCTATTTTGAAAAAATGGATGAGTTGGATGAACATCTGACCCGTGTGTATGTGTATGCGAATGAAAGCTATCATCAGGATACTGCGGATGCAAAATATCAGGGATATGCGGCCAAGGCGGATTCTGTCCGGGTGGCAGCAGCATCTTCCATAAGTTTTGCAGAACCGGAAATCCTTGCAATTTCGGAGGATGATCTGAATCGCTTTTATACAGAGGAACCAAAGCTCGAAATGTACCGGCGCAAAATCGAAGTGATCCAGCGCGAAAAAGAACATACATTATCTGCTGCAGAAGAAAATATTCTTGCACAGGTCGGGGAGATTGCCGTAGGCCCGCAGAATATCTATTCGATGTTCAATAATGCGGATATTAAATTCCCGTCTGTTCGTGATGTAGAAGGTAACCGGATTACAATTACACATGGAAATTTCATTAAATTTATGAATGATAAGGATCGCAGTCTTCGAAAAGAAGTGTTCCGTGCGGTCTACAACACGTATGCAAAATGGGGAAATACGGTTGCGTCCATTTTTGTCAGTAATCTGAAACAGGAGAGCTTTTATACAAAAATGCGCAAGTATCCGAGTGTGCGTGCTATGCATTTGAGCAATGGAAATATTCCGGAGTCGGTATATGACAATCTGATAGAGGCAGTACACAGACATCTTCCGGCCATGCATCGGTATATGGCACTTCGAAAGAAGATCCTTGGTGTGGAGCATTTGCACATGTATGATCTTTATGTGCCTCTGGTAAAAGATGTCGAACAGAAATATACCTATGAAGAAGCAAAAGAGACAGTGGTCAAAGCACTTGCACCGATGGGAGAAGAATACGTTTCTATCCTCAAAGAAGGGTTCGACAACGGATGGATCGATGTATATGAGAATGAGAACAAAAGAAGCGGTGCATATTCTTGGGCGGCATATGGCACACATCCATATGTGCTTTTGAACCAGCAGGATGATCTGGAGAGTGTATTTACACTGGCACATGAGATGGGGCATGCCATTCATTCTTATTATTCCAATAAGACACAGCCGATTACGTATGCGGATTATCTGATCTTTGTGGCGGAGGTTGCATCGACCTGTAACGAGTCTCTGCTGAATCATTATCTTCTGGAAACGGAGACAGATGCGCAGAAGAAGACGTATATACTGAATCATTATCTGGAAGCTTTCCGTACGACCTTGTTCCGTCAGACAATGTTTGCAGAATTTGAGCAGATCGTACATGCAAAGGTTGCAGAAGGGGAATCCCTGACGATGGAGTCACTGAATCAGATTTATCACGATCTGAATGTGTTATATTATGGACCGGATATGGTCATTGATCCGGAGATTGATTATGAGTGGATGCGTATTCCGCATTTTTACACAGCATTTTATGTTTATCAGTATGCGACCGGATATTCTGCTGCGGTGGCTTTTTCCAAGAAGATTCTTGAAGAAGGAAAGCCGGCGGTTGACCGTTATGTCAATAGCTTTCTGTGTGGAGGATGTTCGAAAGATCCAATCGATCTGTTGGCGGCAGCAGGCGTCGATATGAGTACACCGCAGCCGGTGGAGGATGCACTTACAGTATTTGAAGAGTATCTGGAACAGTTTACCGAACAGATGAATACGAAATAAAAGTTGAAATTAAAGGAGAAACAAATGGACAGAATCAAAAGTTTTACAATCGATCATGATGTTCTTGTGCCGGGATTTTATATTTCAAGGGAAGACGGGGATGTCATCACCTATGACCTGCGCACACGCAAACCGAATGCAGGAGATTATATGGACAATGCAACGATGCATTCCCTGGAGCATATGTTTGCCACTTATATCCGAAACTCAACGATGAGCGATGATGTGATTTATTTTGGACCGATGGGATGCCAGACGGGCTTTTATCTTCTCGTCCGGAACAATCAGAGTCCGAAAGCTGTATTTGAGATGACAAAGCAGGTACTGCAGCAGACTATTGACCATGAGGGACCGGTATTTGGGGCTTCTGCAGCTGAATGTGGTCACTATGAGAATCTTTCCCTCGAAGCAGCGCGCATTGAGGCAAAGAAGTATTTAGAGGCTTTGAAGGAACAGACAAATATGGAATTTACTTATCCACAGTAAACGAAAAGGAGTAGATATACAGATGAAGATTGGTGTAATTGGTGCAATGCAGATGGAAGTGGATACTTTAAAAGAATCCATGGAAAATATTCAGACAGAGGTATATTCCGGTGTGACATATGTCAGCGGAACGATTGCAGGAAAAGAAGTTGTAGCTGCAGTATGCGGTATCGGAAAGGTATTTGCGGCAATCTGTGCGGAGGCGATGATCTTAAAATATAATGTAGACTGTGTGATCAATATCGGTGTGGGCGGTACCTTGTGCAAGGAACTTGGTGTCATGGATGTGGCTGTGGCAGATCAGGTTGTACAGCACGATATGAACACTTCCGCTCTGGGAGATCCAATCGGTCTGTTGTCCGGACTGGATCAGATTTTTCTGCCGAGTGATGACAAGATGAGAAAATTGCTGTGTGAATGCCTGATGGAAAAAGGCATCAAATACAAAGTCGGTACGATTGCGACCGGTGATCTCTTTATTCATAAGCCAACCCAGAAAGCGTTGCTGCATGAGCGTTTCAATGCGATCGCATGTGAGATGGAAGGTGGAAGTATCGGACATGTATGCTATGTGAATGAAGTGCCGTTTGCAATCCTTCGTTCTATTTCCGATGGAGAGGGCGGAGCGATGGATTACCAGACATTTGCAGAAAAAGCTGCATTGCAGTCGATCGAAGTTGTCGTAGATTTTATCGAAAAATCCGACGAATTAAATATGTAAAGCGAATTGCTGTAAGTTTATAGCTGCGTAATGGGATGTGATTTGTCACATCCCATTATTTTTATCTGTTCTGTTTGAGAATGCATATGTTTAATATATATTATAAAGATAATATATATATACTTGCACTATAATACAAAAAGTAGTACGATAGTCCTATAAAATATTAAATGTTTCAAGGAGGAACAGATTATGAACAACTTTAAAAAAGTAGTTACCATGGTGCTTGCATTTGCAATGGTTTTGACATGTGTTATGGTGACACCGGCACAGGCAGCAGGTAAACTCAACAAAGCGACAGCTTCTATTTATGCTGGAGAAACCGTTCAGCTGAAAGCAAAGGTAAAGTCTGTTACATGGGGCTCATCCAATAAGAAAGTTGCCAAGGTAAGTAAAACTGGTCTTGTAACAGGTGTGAAGAAAGGTACTTGTACAATTACTGCAAAAGATAATAAAACAAAGACAGCATATAAGTGCAAAGTTACAGTAAAAGCTGCAAAGAATTTTGGATTTAAAGCAAAGGATATTTTTGTATATACAGGTGGCAATGTTATTTCATATCCAGGAAAAGAAATTAAGGGAGCTACATATGTTTTAGATGGAAAGAAACTTACCAAAAAGAATTATTCTACCTGGACAGATAAAGATGGGGATGGATATGTTTCTACAGGAATTACACTTACAAAGAAACTTACAGATGGAAAGCATACATTTGCAATCCAGAAGAAGGGATATAAAACCGTTACAAAGACATTTGAATTTAAAGCTGTAAAGGCAGATGGAATGTTTATTGATGGAGAAGATCCATGGGTAGAAGATGGTACACTGTACTTACTTTGCAATCCAAAATTAGATGGAAAAGATTTTGTAGTAAAAGTTGATGGAACAGAAGTAAAACCAACAGATGCATTTACATCAGGGGATGGATATTTTGTTATCTGGGTAGATGCTACAAGCATTACTGCTGGTGAGCATACAGTAACAGTTACTTCTGAAGGCCTTCCGGATGGAGAAGCTACATTTACAGTAAAATAGTCAAAGTTAGTTTTAAAATCAGGAAAGACAGAATATACTCTACAAAGAAAGTTTTGTGGAGTATATATGTTAAAAACAATACATAAAAAACAAAAAGAAGAGTCAGGGCAACGAACCGGGTATGGAATCCTTGCCGTGGCTCTTTTTGTCTGTCTAATGGTAATTTCGTATAAGGCGACAAAGACCGTGGTTACAAGCGCAAAAGTGGGAGACCGGGAGTTGCCAATCTATTGTGTGGACACAACGGAAAAGAAAGTGGCGCTCAGCTTTGATGCCGCCTGGGGAGCGGAGGATTTTCCGCGCATTATGGATACACTTGATAAACATAAGGTAAAGGTGACATTTTTTATGACGGGCGGATGGGTTACGGACAATCCGGATTGTGTGAAAGAATTGGTAAAGCGCGGGCATGATCTGGGCAATCACAGTGAGCATCATTATGATATGACGACCATTTCACAGTCGGAAAAGGAAAGCGAGTTAAAGAGCGTGCATGACAAAGTGAAGGAACTTACAGGATATGAGATGTTTCTCTTCCGGCCACCATACGGGGCATATGACAATGAGGTAATTAAGACAGCATATACACTCAATTATTATCCAATCCAATGGTCCGTCGACAGTCTGGACTGGAAAGATTACGGTGTGGATTCGATCATTGATACGGTATGCAACCACAAGGCACTTGGACCGGGAGCTATCATTCTCTGCCATAATGGAGCAAAATACACCGCAGATGCATTGGATACTATGCTGACAAATCTTGAAGACCAGGGGTATACCATTGTACCGATTTCAGAATTGATTATGAGGGAAAATTATCATATGGATGCGACCGGAAAACAGATTGCGGATGAAAAGTGAGAAATGATAAAGAAAGCGATGCATGTTGGATAAAACGTACATCGCTTATTTTATATGGAAATTAGTCAGAAGATTCCATATCGCCTAATGCATATTCAATGCACTGAATGACAACTTTGTTAAAAGACATATTATTCTCGTTGGCAAGATTCTGTACCTGATCAATTAAATCTTTGGGAAGACGAAGTGATTTATTCTCATACTCTGTATAGTCGGCTTTTAGCTTAAACATATGTACCCCTCCTTTACTTTATTTTAATATAGATTTGAAATGTAAGATATATCATAAATACTCATTGCTTGCTGTTATTGACATATTATAAAAACAAGTATAAAATGTAGTGCAAAAGTATTATATTTAAAAGGAGGATATATATGAAAATGAAATCAAAAAAGGGCAAAAATATGCTTGCGTTGTTACTTGCATTTGCAATGATTGTAACAGGCATCGTTGTAACACCAGTAAATGCGCAGGCAGCAAAAAAAGAAAAGAAAGCAACAATCGCATACATGTATGCGTATGGGGATTTGGCGTTATCCACGCAGGAAGGATATTATGAAAAGAAGCCTTATCAGATTTCGGTAAAGGATGCAATTGTTAATAGAAATAAAAAGGCAAAATACACATTTTATTCTTGCAATACCAAAAAAATCAAGGTTACAAAAAGTGGAAAGATAACATACGTTAAGGGTAAAGACAATCAGTATGCCAAGGTCAAAGTAAAAGAAACATACAAGAAAAAGACAAGAACAGTCGGAACGATTCAATATACACTTGTCAGTACAAAAATTTTACATAAAAAAGTTACATGGGTGGTAGGAAAAACGTATCAATTGTCATCACCAGATGATGCATGGTTGACAGAGGAAGAGGCACAGATGTATCCGGATATCCCTCTGGAAACAACGGTAGGATATTGGAGACTTGTTTATAATACAGAACCGGTTGATGCACAGGAAACATTAAAAAAATTAAATGGGGAAATAACCGATGATACGAATTATGAAGATGATAACGAATATCTGACATATAATTCAAAAAAGAATACTTATACTGTAAAAAAACGTGGAACCCTGTATTTCGCATTTTACGCTAAAAATCTGAAAACAGATAAATTCTATTATGTTGGATCTTTTGAGGCAAGACTTGTGGACAGCACGGAAGCAACGGATGTTGCCTTTGAAGGCTGGGGAATGTTAGATGATGATGATGATGGTACTGAGTATATTAGTGTGGGTGAAAAAACAACTTACTGGTTTGATGTGGTACCTTATCAGTATAACGGAACGGTGAAAGTGACCTGCTCGGATCCGAAGATTGCAACTGTGAAATATAAGAAGGACAAAGATGGAGCAAATACAGTCGTTGTGAAAGGATTAAAGAAAGGCACAGTTTCTATCACCGTTGAGGTAAACGGCGCAAAGGTAACCATGAAATTGAAGGTTGTGAATCCGGATTTCTTTGAATAAATGAGAACGGAGAGTTTAACAGCAAAATAAATGTAATCCCTGCCCTTGAAAGGGTGGGGATTTTTCAAAAGGGGAAATGATCAATGAAAAAAATTATATCAATATTTCTGGCTTTGGTTATTATAATGACTGCTATTCCGATTGCACCGGTGCCAGTAGCCGGAAGGGTAGTATCAGATACAGATGATGAAGAGGAATATATATATTATACAGGGGTAAAAACCTACGATACACCGATTACAATGTGTGTAAAGTCAGAAAAAGCAATTATTTATAAGAATCTTTATGATACTGCTGGACAAATGGAGATTTTACGGGAAGTAAAAAAGAATACAAAAATTCAGGTGACAGGGGAAGGCAAATGGGATTCTGACAAGATATACTTTGTAAAAATCGGATCAGCAAATGGAATGATCAACAGGGAGAATCTTAAAATTAATTTGGCATCGCCTAAAAATTTGAAGCTAAAAACCAGAAAATACGGGTTTAATGTGACCTGGAAAAAAGTAAATGATCCAAGTGTAAGTGGATATCAGATACAGTATTCTCCAAATAAGAAATTTAAAGGGGAAGAAGTTGAAAATATTTATATTCAAAATCCAAATACGACGAAAAAATGGGTGATCCGTTTTGAAAAACATGACTATTATGTGAGAATACGATCATATATCGGGGACTGTGAAAAAAAGACTCCCGGATATAAACTGAAGTATTCCAAATTTTCAAAAGCAAAAAAGGTTCATACGAATAAGTGTCATCCGGTAAAAGATCCGTTCTGGGATACAGAAGATCTGGATGGATCGGATATACCTACGGATGAGAAGGTCAGAGGAGATGCCATAAGACTTCAGGAGGAAAAAGAACGTACTGGTGCAATCCAGGTTAAGGAAAAAAAGATTGTTTTCATAAATACGGGAATGTTGAGTTTATCAGAATCCGATATTATAGATTTTTCTGTTCCTGAGTTATATCAGGGTGGAGAAAGAGTTGAATATAATTGGAGAAAAATAAAATGGACCTGTTCAAATAAAAAAATATTAAAAATAAAAAAGAGTGGTGAGATAGTACCGAAAAAAGAAGGAAAAACATATATTAAGGCTGTATATAAAGGGCAAAAAATAAAAATACCGGTTGAAGTGATTTCGCCGGATTTAGATGTGTATGGCAGCGCATATGATAAGTATGAAGATGCAATTGCGAACATTAGCTTTGGACCAAGAATTATAGGTGAGGAAGAAGTATTGTTGCATCCAGAAGAAAAAAAGAAAATTTCTTTTACATATCAGCCATTGAAAAAAAGAAAAATAAATGAAGGAACCATATATTTTGATATTAAGTATAAAGGATATGATATAGATGTGATGGGAATTAATACAGATGTGAGCGTATATATATATACGCTAAAAGATGAATTATAAGAAAATTAAAAATTTATAGAATTGTGGTGGTCGAGAAATCGGCCACCATTTTTATCTACCAATCTTAAGTGTTTATCATTATTGACATGTTATAAAAATGAGTATAAAATATAGTACAAAAGTATCATATTTATAAAGGAGGATATCTATGAAAAACATGAAAAAAGTGTTTGCGTTTGTTTTAGCACTGGCGATGATTCTTACTACATATCAGCCGACTACAACATATGCAGCAACAAAGGCACCGACAATCAGTGCAAAGAAGATGACGTTGCAGGTTGGCAGTAAGAAGACGCTTACCGTCAAAAAAGCAGGGAAAAATGCAACATTGAAATGGTCCAGCAGCAAGAAGAGTGTTGCGACTGTTTCAAAAAAGGGAGTAGTAAAGGCAGTAAAAGCAGGAACAGCCAATGTAAAGTGCAAGGTTGTAACTAGGAGCAAAAAGCATTATACACTGACTTGCAAAGTTACTGTTAAGAATGCAGCAGTTAGCAAGACGGTTTCCACACAGAAAGCACTTGCCGCTGCTTTGAAGGATAAGAATGTAAAGAATCTGACCATCAAGACAGATAAAGAAGTAGCATTCAATATTCCTTCCGGAAATTATGGAAAAGTAAAGCTGACTGTGGATGCACCGAATGCAGATGTTGTCAATGCCGGTACATTCAAGTCAATCAATATCAAGGCAATTAAGCCAAACACCTGGAAAGAGAAAGCAAAAGGAAATACCATTACAGTAACTGCAGACGATGCAAGAATTGTCGTAGAAGCAGGTGCTTCACTTTCCAAGGTGACCGTTTCACAGGAAGGTGGCAAAATTAAAATTGAAGCTGCAGGAACCATTGATGCAATTCAGATTGATGCAGCAGTAGATGTCAGCCTCGCAGTTGATGGAACTGTCGGAGAAGTAGCAGTCAGTGCTCCGGCAAAAGTTGCAGTCGAAGGAAAGACAACAACAGCCATTCCAGTCAAAGTAGAAGAAACTGCAAAAGGCGCAGATGTTACTTCCAGCACACCTGTTGAAGTAAAAGCAGCTACAGAAATTTCACTGAACCTCTCCAAGGGCGCTGAGGGAAGTAAGGTAGAGACTACCGGAGAAAACGCACAGGTTGCAGTAAAGAATGACACAACAGATGTGATCAAAGTTACAACACCGGCAGGAACAAAGGAAGTTGCAAAAGACACCACTTCAAAAGTTGACAATACCGGAAAGGTGACAGATACAACAACGAATACAAGTGGAGATAACAATGGCGGATCTACTGGTGGTGGAAGCACATCCGGCGGTGGTTCTTCTTCAGGCGGAAGTGTAACACCTGCTCCGACACCGGATCCAGATCCAGCCCAAACGGTTGAATTAAATGCATTACATGTATTTGAAAAAAACAAAATAGATGTAGAAATTCCAACGGAGATTATAGAATCAAATAAAGATAAAATTATTGTTACTGATAAAAACGGAGTGACTCAGAAAATTGCTTTATTAGACGATATGGATGATGAGGAAGAAATCGCAGACAACGAAGATAATGATGATGAAGATGACGACGATGATGATGGAACAAAATGGTATAGATATATGCTTACATTTGCTTCCGATCTGAATCCGGGAAAATACACATTATCTTATATTGCTGGAAATACGGAATATAAGGGAACTTTCTGGTTTGAAGCAGATGATTTTGAAAAAACTGCAGCAGCCGCTGAGAAAGTAAAAGAAGAGTTTTTTGAGAAAACATTTGAGATTCTTCCAGAGGGAAAGGAAAATACATGGTATGCATATAAGCAGTTAAGCAAAAAAGTAAGCGAATATGCGGGCGAAGAATATTATGCAGATGTATTTGGCGGTTGTGATGAGAAGTACATTGAAATAGATGGAAAAACAGGATTAAATGTTACTATTCGTGTACAAGCTGGAGAAGGCGATGTGGCAAAAGATATAACAGGTATGGTTTATTTTACATTTACGAAGAAAAAAACAGAAGTAAAAGAACCTGAAATGCATCATAAAACACAGACATCAATTGTAGTGAAGGCGGAAGACGGACAGGAATATATCTGTTGTGAAGAAGGAACAGAAGAGAATGCAATAAATTGGGATGATGCTATAGCTGCAACGGAACAAGATGATTTTGGCTTTATTGAATTTTCAGGTTTAAAAACTGAGAATAAATATGTAATTTATACGCGAAACACAGAACAAGCTGATGAAGTGAAAAAGAGCGACGAAATTACACTTTCAGACGCAAAACTTCCAATTATCTGCCTGGCAAAAACGGATAATACAAATATTTCCTTAAAAGAAGCAACCTTAGTGGCAGAGGGAGATAGTTTTTATATTGAGGTACCATATACGGTAAGTGTACAAGATTATGGAAAAACACCAGAAGGTTATAGAACTAGTGGTGAAGCAACAGCAATTTGTACTAAGACTGATTCGGATCCTGTAGATGTAGCATTTGTAGGTCTTCCGGATAGCGGAATTGCCAGAGTTTGGTTTGAAAAAGAATTATCAGCTGGAAATTATACGATTCATCTGGAGTATAAGTATGTTTGTGAAGAAGATAAAGATATCGAGAATCCAGAAAAACTGACGGCAAGTGATCCAATTACATATATTGTTACATTTACTGTTAAAGATACAGAAAATAAATGACGTATATATAATAGAAATGCTGCTTATCTATAATGGGTAAGCAGTATTTTATTACAT
>ULSR01000807.1_pt1 | contig 19256 bp, 17 predicted proteins | sample 1956861 | NCBI WGS metagenome assembly ULSR01 (sample SAMEA4835713, study PRJEB28245) | human gut metagenome | biome: gut microbiome; material: fecal sample | place: Denmark | collected 2008 | reverse complement strand
AGAACTATGGATTAATTATACAATTTAATGTTAAACTCACGTTCATCAGACTCTTCTACGACATCATTGCCGTTGAAGTTTGGAATGCCGTTGCTCGCGAATCCGGCTTCGGTTTCTACGTGAACGACCTGAACTTCAGGGCGTTCGTAATTGTTGGTTGATTTTTTCATGATTGTTGTTAATTATTTTTATTTATCAGTTTCCATTATTTCAGTAACCATCAAGTGGTCAGATTAGTTACATCCTGCAAAGTTAGTCATTATATAGTATAAATGAAAAATTTTATTCGAAGATGAAGTCGTCGAAAATCAGGTCGTGGTGATTGCTGTCCGGATGTCCGCTGTCCGGGTCTATCTGGATGCGGATTTTGGCATTGACCTTGGCCCCTAAGTCGTAGGTGAAACTTTGCTTGGTCTTGCGGTCGCTGTAGCTCTTCAGGGCGATCTGCTGCGGATTTTTCCATTCGTCGGTGTCGAACTCGCAGTAGGAAATCGTTGCGGATACCCAGAACTCGGAGAACCAGTAGCTGAAGCTTACCTTCGAGAGGTTCTCGATGAAGTATTCCATTTTCAGGTGGCCGAACTGTGACTGGCCGTAATAGTCCGGGTCTTCCTTGTAGATGCGCAGTTGGGCGCTCTGCTTCCCTATAATAGGATTCTGCCAGGAGAATGAACCGAACCAGGTGCTCCACTGGAGGTTTTCGCGTCCTGCGGTCAGGCCGTATTTGTCGTATGACGGCTTGTCTGTCGTCGGGAATCCGTTCTCAAAGCCTTCTTTCAGAGGCAGATCCACACGCACGAGCGGTCCGTATTCCTTTTCAATGCCGGTCTGGAAGTCTTCCTCGATGAAGCCGCCACGGTAGCGGACTTTGATGCTGTTCATCTCCCATCTTTCGCTCTGTGTCGTGCCCATGCAGTAGAAGCAGACTTCGTCGTATTCGCCTTCGACTGTGTAGGAGCCGCCAGCGTCAATGTTCTTTGTCTCTGACTTTTTCGCACGTCCATCCACCGAGTGGGCGATTTTTGTCAATGTCGCAGATCCTACTGTTACACTGAGCAGTTTCGCTCCGTTGTGGGCGCGGACGCGGATGTATCCTCCGTTCTTCGATGCTGAGGTGCTCTGATAGAAGCGGATGCCTGAATAGTCGTCGAGCACGCGTGGCCAATCCGTTCCCTTGCCTTGAGCGCAGACGTAGTCGATATTGCCGAAGTCATCGAGGTGGTTCTGAAGGGGATTGTAGAACTCGTGGTATTCTTCGTTGTGGATGAGGTCCGGATGCAGCGGGGTGGGTTTGGTCTCCACCTTTGTCGCTCCGGGGTTCAGAACTGTCACGTTTACGGTCTCTTCTGTCGAGCCTTCGCCGGGATTCTCACTTCCTCCCGGATTCTCGCCTTCGCCAGGTTTTCCGCCTTCTTCAGGTTTGCTTCCTTCTCCCGGTTTCTCTTCGCCGCCCGGATTTTCTTCTCCGGTTCCAGGTTTACCCGGCTGTTCGGTTCCGTTCCCTTCGTCAGGTTTTACTGTCGTCTCCGGCGAGCAGGCCCCGGCAATGGCAATGAACGCTGCCAGAAAAAGTGATGCTATATATCTTGTATTCATATTGTTGAGGTATAATTCCGCGAAAAAATCAGCTCACGCCAGTCGCGGCGTTCTGCAAAATGACGGACAATTTCACGAAGTTACGCATTATTATCGACAAATCGAAAAACGAACCAAATTGAAAATTCTGGGAATGAGGTATTGAAAATCTTGGGAATCTTGCATTGAAAATGTCCGGAATGTAAAATTCATTGAAAAAATTCGTATATTTGCCAAAATATATTTGTTAGAAATGCAGTTCGTAAATTCAGCAATTCCGGAGGGTCTCACCTTCGATGATGTTCTACTCGTTCCTGCACGCTCCGAAGTCCTTCCGAGAGCTGTAGATGTTTCCACCAAATTCACAAGAGATATTTCTCTCTGCACTCCTATTGTTTCTTCTGCAATGGACACTGTTACTGAGGCTGATCTTGCTATCGCGATGGCTCGTGCCGGCGGTATCGGTGTGATTCACAAGAATATGACCATTGACCAGCAGTGCGAGCAGGTCCGCAGGGTCAAGAGAGCGGAGAACGGTATGATTTACGATCCGGTCACCATCAGCCCTGAGGCTACTGTGGGCGATGCATTGACCCTTATGGCGAAGCATCATATCGGCGGTATTCCTGTAGTGGACTGCGCCGGCAGGCTCATCGGCATTGTCACGAACAGGGACCTGCGTTTCCAGGACAATAAGAAGATTTCGGTTTCGGACGTGATGACGAAGGATAATCTGATCACGGCGAAGAAGGGAATCAGTCTTCAGGATGCCACCGGCATTCTCCGCAGCAGCAAGGTGGAGAAGCTTCCGGTAGTGGACGAGGACAACAAACTTGTAGGTCTGATTACTTATAAGGACCTTATGAAGATCAAGGACAATCCTATCGCTTCCAAGGATTCGAAGGGACGTCTTCTCGTGGCTGCTGCAGTCGGCGTGAAGTCTGACACTCTCGACAGGATCGAGATGCTCGTGAGCGCAGGTGCTGACGCGGTCGTCATTGACACTGCTCATGGCCACTCCGTGGGTGTGCTCGAGGTGATTTCCAAGGCTTGCGAGGCATTCAAGAACAGAGATATACAGATAGTTGCGGGCAATGTTGCCACGGGCGAGGGTGCCAAGGCATTGGCAGATGCAGGTGTGAGTGCGGTGAAGGTCGGTATCGGACCTGGTTCCATCTGTACCACGCGTATTATCGCCGGTGTCGGAATGCCTCAGCTGACGGCTGTGATGCTTGCTTCCAAGGCATTGGAGGGAACGGGCGTGCCTGTGATTGCTGACGGCGGTATCCGTTATTCGGGTGATATCGTGAAGGCATTGGCGGCAGGTGCAAGCACCATTATGGCCGGCTCATTGTTTGCCGGAACTGAGGAGTCTCCAGGTGAGACCATCATCCTGAACGGAAGGAAGTTCAAGGCGTACAGGGGAATGGGTTCGCTCGAGGCTATGGAGCATGGTTCCAAGGACAGGTATTTCCAGGATATGGAAGAGGATGTGAAGAAGCTTGTTCCGGAGGGAATCGTGGCTCAGGTGCCGTTCAAGGGCACTGTGGCTGAGGTTGTTTACCAGCTTGTGGGTGGTCTGCGTGCAGGTATGGGCTATGTGGGAGCGAAGGATATCGCTTCTCTGCGCGGCGCCCAGTTCGTGCGTATCACCAATGCGGGCTACCTCGAGAGCCATCCGCATGATGTGACTATCACTAAGGAATCACCTAATTATTCGAGATAGATTTGAGTACTCGCAGAGTCCTGAATATTATAGGCGTATGCTTTTTCGTAATCGTCCTGCCGATGTTGAATTCGTGCAAGACGATTATGTCGTTTGTCCGTGACGGCAAGGTCGTGGCTGAGGTGGGGTCCGAAAAACTGTATGATACGGATTTGGCGACGTTCATTCCGGACGGCATTTCGGCTGAGGACAGCACTCGGCTTGCGCTCCAGTACATAAATTCCTGGGCTACCGATATGGTGTTCAATGATGTGGTGGACAGGGAGTTGTCCAAGTCGGAGAAGAATGTCACCAAGGAATTGGAGGACTATCGCCGTTCGCTGCTGAAGTATCGATATGAGCAGAAGTATATAAACCAGAGGCTCGATACGGCTGTGACTGACGGGCAGATAGAGAAGTACTATGAGGACCATATTGAGAATTTCCGTCTGGCTCTGCCGATTGCCAAGGCGAAGTTCCTCTGCATCTCTGCCGATTCGCCGAACTTGAACATCATCAAGAAGAAGCTGCTTTCGTCTGATGCGGATGATATAATGGAAGGTGACAGCCTGACGTATTCATCTGCATTGAGATATAACTTCTTCGGCGGAGGCTGGGTGAATATGGTGAGGCTGTCGCGGGAGTTCGGGACGGATTACGGGTCGTTGCTGGCGGTGATGAAGGACGGGATGGTGGAGATTCCGGACGGCAGCGGCAATCTGAACATTGCCTTTGTCAGCGAAATGATGAGGGCGGGGCAGACCGGACCGGTGGAATATTATAGGGAACAAATAAAAGATATTCTCCTGAGTACCAGAAAACAGGCTTTGATTTCAGGTTTGGAACGGGACTTGTTAGAGAATGCGCGCGCTCAAGGCGCTTTCGTTATAAAATGATGATTTATTGATTATGAAGAATATACTGAAACTTGCAGCAGCTGTGGTTGCGGTGTTGGCTTCGGCGCAGATGCCACTCAATGCCCAGAAATATGGTAATGGACTCATTGACAAGACAATAGCTGTCGTGGGCAATGAGATGATTTCATTGTCGGAACTGGAGCAGGAGATTCTGTATATGCGTATGCAGGGGATGTATTCCGACAGGAATATGCGTTGCGAGCAGCTGGAGCGTATGCTTGAGTCGAAGCTTTTCCTGATGCAGGCGCGTGTGGATTCTCTCACGGTGAACCAGGAGATGGTGTCAAGCACTCTGGCGCAGCGTATCGACCAGATGCGTACTCAGCTCGGGGGTGATGACAATGTGGAGAAGGCCTACGGCAAGCCGATGTATAAACTTCGTCAGGAATGGAAGCAGCAGCTTGAGGATATGTCGCTTACCCAGCAGATGCAGTCTCAGATCGCTTCGGCGGTGCCTGAGCTGACTCCGCACGATGTGAAGGAGTATGTTTCCAAGACTGATGCTGCGGACCTGCCTATGGTTCCGGTGAAGTATCAGCTGAGCCAGATCTGTATCTATCCGGACCGCGAGGCTGCGAATCTTGCTGTGAAGGAGAGGCTGCTGAGCATACGTGAGCGAATTATCAATGGCGAGAAATTCTCTACATTGGCCCGTATCTATTCTGAGGACCCGGGTAGCGCGAGGAAGGGCGGCGAACTGGGACTTGCGTCGAAGTCGATTTTCTGGCCGGCATTTTCTGATGCGGCGATGTCGCTCAAGCCTGGTGTGATTTCCCAGATTGTGGAGACGCCGGACGGTTTCCATATTATCGAGGTGCTCGAGAAGAAGGGGGATATGTTCAATGCCCGCCATATTCTCATGAAGCCGGTCTATACTGATACTGACAGGCAGAAGGCGTTCAAGACGCTCGACTCGCTCAAGACTGAAATCCAGAACAAGGCTGTCACTTTCGAGCTTGCGGCGAAGTTCTATTCTCAGGACAATCAGACTCGTACCAATGGTGGCCAGATGGCTGACCCGAATACCGGTTCCGCGTATTTTGAGATCGACCAGCTGAAGCCTCAGGACTATGCTGCCATCAAGAATCTGAAGGAAGGAGAGATTTCCGAGCCTGTGGAATCGCTTGACAATGAGGGCCGTAGCGGTAATACTGTGTATAAGATAATCCGCGTGGACAAGATCATTCCGTCACACACGGCTTCGTTCGAGAATGACTACAGCGAGCTGCTGGATGAGGCGAAGGTCAAGAAGCAGAATGAGGCTATCGACGAGTTTATCGACAGCAAGATAAAGACGACATATATCACTATCGACCCGCTGTTCAAGGACTGCAATTTCTCTCGCGAGGGCTGGAACAAGATAGTGGCTCAGTGCGCGTCCGAGGCGGCTGAAAAGTAAGATATTGAGTGTCAATGAATTTCCGTAAACTTTTCATATCTGTCGTTACGGTTCTCTCGACATTGACAAGTCTGTCTGCGCAGGAAAATGGCAGTCAGAAGGACTCGCTCGTTCGTCTTCTGAGCGCGCAGTCCATGGAGCTTATCGAGAAGGACGGCGTCGATTACCGAAAAGTGACGGGCCCGGCGAGGTTTCTGCACAATGATACTTATCTCATCTGTGATACGGCGCTCTGGAATATGAGTTCCAATGAAATCTACGCCATCAGCAATGTGAAGATTCTCCAGGACCAGACGGTGCTGACGGGAGACAGGCTGACTTATTACATTGACAGGGACCTGGCTGAGTTCAGGGGTACATTGGTGCAGCTCGAGGACAAGGACCGGAATGTGCTGCGTACCGAGCATCTGGACTACAACACGAAGGACAGTGTGGCGGTTTTCTTCAACGGCGGTTCGATGAAGGATGCCGAGGGGCAGATAATCGAAAGTCGCACAGGTACTTACGATTCCAAGATAAGGACGTTCACGTTCAATGACAGGGTGAATATGTTCACGGATTCGGTGTTCGTGAAGTCCACTACCATCGTCTATGATGCCAGGACCAATGTGGCGACGTTCGGGTTCGACACGGATACCTGGCAGGATGACAATATGCTTTCGGCCAATGGCGGCTGGTATGACCGCGGACGTGAGATTTTCCTGTTCCGGAACAATGTCCATGGCATGAGTGATACTCAGGAAGGCTGGGCGGACTCCTTATATTATTATAGGTCATCTAAGAATATCGAGCTGCTCGGCAATGCGCAGGTGACTGACACGACGCGTGATGTTTCGGCTCTGGCCGGGCGGATTTTCTATACGGATTCGTTGTCCGAGGTGAAGCTGACGAGAGACCCGGCGGTGATCGGCGTGATGAAAAATGCTGAGGACAAGCCTGATACGGTCTATTTCGGGGCTGATACCATTTTCGCCCGTACCTATATGATGTTTCAGGCCAATGAATCTGAGATAAAGAATTCCAAGTCCCGTCTTGAGGATCTGGCGGTGGATGCTGTCCAGGCTTATCGTCAGAAGGCGGCCAAGGAGGCGGCTGAAGCTGCGGCCAAGGCGATGGAAAATGACCCGAACCGTCCTAAGCCGAACAAGAAGCAGACTGGGGAGACCGGGGCTGAGGCTGCTGCAGGAGGGGCTGCGGAGACTTCGGGGGCGGCTGATGCTTCCGAGGCCGAGGCTTCTGAGAGTGATGCATCTGGGTCTTCGGATGTTTCGGAGGCGGATGAGACTTCTGAGAAGGAAGGTGATGTGCCGGATACTTCTGAGTCGGCTGAGGCTTCCGGAAAGGATGGTGATGAGGCGACTGATGCAGCGGAGGTGGCCGAGGGCACTCCGTCAGACTCATTGACAGTCAAGACATTGACCTCGGCTAAGGATTCGACCGCGATGGCGGCTGGTGCACAGGCCTCTGAGGCGGATTCTGTCTCTCATGCGCTCGCATCGCTCGGACCGGCGGCTGGTGCACTTCAGAAACCGGCCGGCCGGCTCGCTCATGCGTCCGATTCCCTTTCGCACATTGCTGACACGCTCTCGCATTCGGCAGATTCGCTCGCAAATGCAGCAGATTCATTGACAGTAGCTGCGGACTCGCTTTCCGCACCGAAGGACTCCACGAAACTGAATTTCATCACGGCCATCAAGAACGTGAAGATGTTTCGCAAAGATATACAGCTCGCTTGTGACTCATTGGTTTACAATGACTTGGATTCATTGGTCCGAATGTATGAGAAGCCGTTTGTCTGGAATGAGGGCAACAGGCAATACTCTGCCGACAGCATCTATGCAGTGATCAAGGACAGGGCCATGCAGAAGGCCAGCCTGATGTCCAACGCCTTCATCATCGTGAAAGAAGACTCGTTGTGCTTCGACCAGATCAGGGCCACGGAAATGCTCGCCTACTTCGACACTACCGGGGCATTGACACGATTCGATGCGCTCGGCGAGGCGAATGCCGTTTTCTATCTGCAGGAGGACAGCGTCTATGCGACCGTGAACAAGAGTGCGGCGAAAATGCTCTCTGCGCGGTTCCTGAACGGTGAACTGGACAAGGTCTATTACTTCGATGCTGCGAAAAACGATGGCTATCCGGTGGCTCAGATGACGCGTGATGAACGTGTGCTGAAGGGCTTTGACTGGCAGATAGATGCGTGCCCGCGAGGCAAACAGGACATTACCCTGCTCTCTCTGCGTGCATCGGAGCGCAGTTCATATTCGGCCCGTCCGCGTGCAACTTTCGAATATACAGACAGATACTATCCTGGTTACATCCCGGGCATAATGAAGCAGATCCGCGAGGGCAAGGTGGCCAAGGCCAATGCAGAGGCTCGCAGGAAGGCTGCCGCACAGGCTAAGGACGCTGTCGCAGATTCATTGACGGTAGCTGGCGACTCGCTGTCCGTGGCGCAGGATTCATTGTCACTCTCTCCTGCGGACTCGCTCGGAACGTCCCTCCAGTCTGTCGCGGATTCGACAAAGGCCGCAACTGATTCTCTGTCAATGTCTTCTGATTCGTCTTCTGTCAATGCTCCTGTGCTGGATCCGTCCGCGTTGAAGAAGGCGCAGCGTGATTCCATCCGTGCGGCGAAGATTGCTGCCCGTGAAGCCAAATGGGCAAGGCTCGACAGTCTGGATGCAGCCAAAGCCAAGGCAGCCGCGGATAAGAAAGCTGCCAAACTTCGTGTGAAGAAGCTGAAACAGCTCAAGGCCCTGAAAGCCAGGGAGGAGAAGGAGAATGCCCGTCTCGAGAAATACAAGGCCGCATACCTGAAACAAAAGGAGCACGACGACCTCAAAGCCGCCGCAAAGGCCGCCCGTGAGGCAGCGAAAGCAGTCCGAGAGGCTGAGAAAACAGCTCGGAAAGCCGATGGCGGCGCAGGTGCGCCAGAAAAATCAGAGCAGGCAGGTGTTACGGAGAAAAGCCTGGCTTCAGAGGAGATAGTTCCCGCTCAGAAAGGCTGAGGCGCTGACTGAAAAGCATCCCAGCGGCGGAATTATGGTACCAATGAGCATAATGCTAATGCTGTAATGGTAGTTGTAATGCATTGATGAGTAGGCGGTTATAAACATTTGAGCTAATGCGCAAAGATGCTCAATCCCCTAAAAAAATAGGGTGATGAGCATCTTTGCATTTCGCTTTTAGAATATGTAAGTAATTGTATGTTAATTTGTTACATCTGGATTTGCCAACTTGCAGGTATGCTCATTGGTTCAGAAATTACCTATGGTGGCACGCTGAGGTCGTGTTGCTGCGTCGACTTTCCGTATCCCTATTCCGCGAACAGCTTGACGATGTTCAGGACTATTTCGGAGGCCTTCTCGATGTTCTCGAGAGGTCCGATGCCAAATCGTTTGTTCTCAGCGCAGTAAGTCCGCCCTTGCCGCCACAGAGGTACGTCAGCCCGGTCTTTCCGCGATGATTCAAGTCACTCAGCAGCAGAGGCTCACCTATTACGAACAGCATTACTGATGCGGTGTCTCCTACATCGAGATGCGACCAGACGGACTCGGTCACTTCGAAACGGCAGCTTCCCAGATGCTTGAAACTCACCCGCCTGTTCGGTGCCCACTCCACGGACACGGTGTCTCCCTCAGCAAGTTCAGAGGCATTGACAACTCCTTTCGTTACGATGTTCGAATTCTGCTCCGACGAAATTTTCCGTTCCGCCAGATAATTGTCCCAACTCTTGAATCCTGCAAATCTGGACAGAATCTCCAGTGTCGAATAGCGGATTTGCTTCACCCCATCCAGGTAGCCCCAGGTCCTTTTCAATGTCGTGGGGCTGATGTATTCCCGAATCCGTTCCCATATCGCGCCGCTCAGAAAATCGAAGTCTGCCGGCGTGTGCATAACCCGTTCCACAGATTCTTCAATCTTCTTTTTCAGTTCAATGATTTCTGCAGATTCGTTGTTCATAGTGTCGTCTCCAAATTGATCCGATGTAAAATTATTCCCATTCTCCCATATTTCCAAATCAAGGACTAACAAGGACTAAAAAATGCTTTCATGAAAATGGACTAATTTGGAACTTTGCAACAGCATTGACGGGAAAGCAATTGACTCCGGACAATGCTGACTGAAATTCATTGACACATTGATTGAATTGTTGAAACTATTTTATATATTTGTAGCATCTCCCTCCCCACAGGGAGTGCAAATAAAGACATAGAGCGTTTCAACGTTTCCGCCTTCTTATCAAACTTAGACACTTTGATCCTTATCGGCGGGCAGTGACAACGCTTGTGTCCCGTATCGTGTTAGCATATAGTCTATACCCGATATCTGGACATGAGCATTGTTGCTTGTTCATAAGGAAGGTAGTCTAAGACCTGATAAGAGGACAAGAACAATAATGTTCGTGTCCTTTTTTGCGTATGCTAAAACTACTGATAAAGCAAAATGAAGAAAATCGTTTTGGTTTCTTGTGTGTCCAAGAAGAATCGAGGAACACACAAGGCGAAGGATTTATATGCAAATTCGAGTACTATTACCGCGCCGAACCGAATGGTCGCTCGTTTAGAATAATCGGCGAAACACTTGCTGGAATATAGAATTTTAATCAACATATTGATAACTAATAACATAAATTATGGCTAAGAAATCTGTAATTGCTGGCGAATATGTGATAGAAATCGCCGACAACGGTCATGTGGATGTTCTGCGTGTGCCAAGAAACGGAAAGGCGGTAATGCGAGAAATTGCCGCTTCGAAAAATTTCAAGATTGAACCGAAATGGACCAATCATCAGTTAGGAGCGAAGCTCATAAAGGAGTTCGGAGACGGAACTCTTGCTGAATTTGGGGACATCGTTATGATTAAACAGCCGAACGGCGCGATAGAAATCAGCCAAAAATTCAGTAATGTCAAGGCATCTCTCCGTGAGATTGCTTCAACAATAGGATTTCAATACAATCCGGAATGGAATGGCCAAATGTTTGGAAGAAAGCTGGTTGACTATCTCATTGAGCATAAAGAAGAGGCGGACAAGATTCTTCGGACACCCAATGCCAAATCAGTGAAGAACTCTTCGTCCACCCAGGAAACAGATGAACTCTGTGTTGAGAAAGAGGATGATAAACGCAACGAATCTGCGTCCGGTGACTATGACTATTATGTTCTGGGAATTAGCTATGAAGCTGAACATATCCTGCATGTGTCAAAAGAGTCCTTGCCATCAATAGAGGACATAAATACCAATTATGATGAGTTTCCGCCTATCGAAGGCGACGAGATTACAATAGACAATTTGAATGATGTCTTTGAAAGGTATGAAGGCCCTTTAAACTTTGTTCAGGAAGCCTGTGATTACGAACGAAGACTTAATTTGACCTTGATTACCGGAGGACATTTGGTCAAGTGTGCCTCTGAAGATGACGATAAGTGGGAGGCATACCATAGTGGCGGGGTTGATTCATGTGATGTTGATTCCAGCTGTATGCATTTAGATTATTATAATAGACTTGATGCCAATGATTTGGAAAGACAAAGTTCCGGAGAGCTGCTGCTGTGCAGTGCATATCCTGTCATTGGAATGAGTGCCTTCGCTCTGCGTCTGCCAGCGGGGGGTTCATTTGAGCCAGAAAGATTGAAAATCAAAAACGATGAAGATGGTTCAATGTTTAGTGTTTACTATGAGGATGAATCGCTAGAATTCTTGTTTATAGGCGATAATGATCCTGAATTTGCAGATGAAGCGAATTACAAAGTATTTTTTGACGGATCTTGGATTAAGCCGTGGGAGACGGATGAGTAATTTTGAGTATTCGTTATGCCTGCGATGAGACTTTCTTAATCGAACGCGAAGATTCGGTGCCGACAAAGGAACAGATTAAGGCGTGGATTAATGACGCTGAGCGTGGGGATATGGAACTGACTGAAGAAGACAAGTCCGAGATTGAAAAGATGTCTTATCAAGATCTTGTCAAGCAGTATATTGATAGCTGTGGGTCAATATCCGATTTTATCAGAGCCTCAGAAGATTATGAACGGCGCATAAGTCTAACTGATCTTTTGGAAACTAGACTATATGCTTGTAAGGATGAATTGAACCAGGAAGAGACAGCATATAATGCGGACGATGAACTGACTTGGGTTAGTCCTTGGGGAATCAATTTCGAAGGAAAACATTTTTCTCCACAAGATTTTACCCCAGAACAATTTGTAGCATTTGGCGCCTATCATCCATGTTTGAGCCAATATGCATTGTATCTCCATAGTGGTGAAAGTTTTGAACCGGAGCGCTAACTATTGAAGAAAGGGCGCTTAAGGGCAGGTCCGTCGATGAATGGCGTGTGCTTTATCACGGACATGAGCTTGAACGAATCTGGAATGACTGTGACTATGATGGTGATTGGCTTGCCGAAAAGGTCTATTATTAAGGAAAAGAGCTGAAAGAACTTGAAGACAAAACTTCTGCGGTGGAAAGGCAGAAAGGCTATTGGTATGATGACTGACTTTGAATGGTTTATATAGGGGCTTGTTTTATGGATGGCCTCCTTTTACAATATCGAATATATTATGGGATTTTTTGAAAACATTGGGGCAAATAACCCTGTTTCCAGAACATTGGCAGAAATTGTTAGAACAATTTCATCAGATCACAGAATTGAATCAGACTTGGATTTATATGTTACTGCGATAAATAACATAAGTCGCACTGATGGATTGGGTATTCGTGACAAAGTTATATTTCCTGCTCCTTTCATCGTGATTCCGGATGCAGGAGGTCCAATTCGTATTGCACTATTCAATGAGTTGCACCCAAATGCCTCTTCTGCGTCCTCTACGGCGATTGTAAAACAATATGAGGAAGAGATTGCTCTTTACCTCAAAGAATCGCATGATATGCTTAGTGACAAACAAATAATTGGATACTTTGCGGCTATCATTACAGAAAGCAGAACTACTGAGTCGTCGAGTTATTATCCGAGGGGCGGAAAATTCGAGTACTATTACCGCGCCGAACCGGATGGTCGCTCGTTTAGAATAATCGGCGAAACGCTTGCAGGATTATAGAATTTTAATCAACATATTGATAACTAATGGCATAAATTATGGCTAACCTGTTAATTACTGTTAATAAATCAGTCAAAGAATTAAAGGAGGAATATAAAAAATCCTTCGGAACAGAACTTAGGGTTTACAATGGATGAAGTGAGGCAGATGAAGCGGCCACACTATCTGAACTTGGCGTAACCAGGGCTCAGTTGAGTGCCGAGGAAGTCTTACTGTTGGGCCCTTTGTGAGCAAACTCCACAAGAAATACGGTCTAAAAGTAAAAGTTTTCACACCAGATAATTGGATTTCAGTGCTGGCTGGTATTTCTTTAGCTAAGGCAGCCGGTTTGAAGAAACAGATTAGCCACAGCGAGATGGAAAGCTACACATCATATAAAAGGCATGGTTATGAAATTTACTGAAGGTGATAAGTTGACTTGGGGGATTATTTCTTCAAGCATGTAAAGAAGTAGATGAAAGGAGCAAATCCGTAATTGTTGAGAACACTCAATTACCTCTGTATTTTTTAAGCATTGAGAAGGTTGAGCAATATTTTAGAAGCATTGGAGGCATTACAGTAGAAGAGTTTACACATAAAATGAAAGAAGGATATAGAACATAATGGTAATAATAAGTAAACAAATTCAAACACAACTCCAAACTTTAGTTGAACAATATCTTCCCTGACGCAGAGATAAAGAAAAAAGAGATTGCGGAGTATGATGAATCATTGAGTCGGATAGAGTCAATGTTTGAAAACAGATGAAAAATTATGGTTGAGGGTGTTCCACTATGGTTTGTGATCATTTTTGTAATAGGCTTGATCCTGCATTTGTTGAAGAGTGTGTTTAGCGGATTCTTGGGTGATGTGGCGTCTGTCCTGCGTGGCAAGATGTCATTATTCGGATGTCTGATCAGTACCATAGTTTCGATATTGGCGGTTGTGTTAGTTGTCTGGTGTATTTTCTCCGAACTGTTCTAGTGTCTGTCCAGTGATATTATGGGTGTTAAATTTTCAGAACAACCTGACTTTCGCCTAATCGTGGAAAGCATTGATTTATAGAGAATTAGCAAATAGTATGAAAGCCAGGTTACCTGTTTTTTCGGGTAACCTGGTTTTCTGGTTCTTGTGTAACTTATTGATTATCAGCGCGTTATTCGAAATGCGCAAGTGCAGGTTGTTCCACATCATTCAGATAGCACCTGCGCGATGAACCTTCAGCTGAGTCATATCCATCGACCAAGCCGCTCAGTGCGGATCCGATGAGGTCAATGTTGAGCGCTGTTTCGATACGTGCTATTGTCTCCAATGTCATGTTTGAGTTTCCCTTGAGCAGATTGGAGACATATCAGCCGCTTTCCTCCTCATGTAATCTATTTCTGAAAAAGTCCAAAATATTATACTTTTTCTTGCAATTCCGAAGAATAATGTATATTTTTACGTCAAAAGTATGATTTATTGGACTTATGGAACTTAGTGATGTGTTAAAAAGTCGTAGGAAAACTCTTGAGATATCGCAATTGGACCTCGCTGAAATGGCAGGAGTGGGCTTGGCGACAGTCAAAGATGTTGAGAGGAAAAAGGGAAACCCTTCTATGTCGACGGTATTGAAAATATTGGAGGTCTTGGGCATGGAAATCGTCTTCCAGGTGCGTCAGACGGTCTGATACTATTTAGAATAAATATGAGACAGTTAGATGTATATGTAAATGACATAAAGGCTGGGGTGCTGACGGAAAAGCATCCTGGCGACGGATATTGTTTCCAGTATGAGGCTGACTATTATTTGTCTGATGCTCCTTCAATATCAGTTACATTGTCAAAAAGAAATAGAATCTACGAATCAGCTCTTTTATTTCCCTTCTTTGCGAATATGCTTCCGGAAGGAGCAAATCGCAATGTAATATGCCGGACTCGAAGAATTGACGACAATGATTTATTCGGCATTCTTATCGCTATGGCGGGAAGCGATTTCATAGGAGGCGTCAATTTAAAAAATGCGAGGGTAAATGATTGATATTCAATGCTGTCCTTCATCTCTTGATAGGGGATATACCACATATTGTCCGAATGCAGTCAAGTCATTGTTCAATGGTGTCAAGGTAAGTCCTTATTTGGATTTTGAACTTGAGAATGTCCGAAATAAGCAAACAATTATTGATGCCATGCATCGGATATCTGTGTCTGGAGTACAGGAAAAATTTCCTGCCATCGTTGACTCCGGACATATCAGGATTGCGGAAGATAATGAGCAATCTACATATATTCTGAAACCGGCTCCTTGGGATGAAACGTTGCGCGAACGTAAACAAATTCCTGCTAATGAGCATCTTACAATGCAAATTGCTTTCCGTGTTTATGGTATAGATACGGCGGCCAACGGATTATGCTTTACCAAGAAAGGTCAGATGGTCTATATAACCAGAAGATTCGATGTGCTTCCGAATGGCTCCAAATTGCTGATGGAAGATTTTGCCTCGGTAATCGGGAAAAATGAGGGGGAAACTGGAAAAGAATTCAAATACTGTGGTTGCTATGAGGATATTGCAATCGCAATCAGAAAAAATGTTTCTGCCTGGATGGTTGATATGGAGAAATTCTTCGAACTTGTTGTGTATAACTATATATATGCAAATGGGGATGATCATTTTAAGAATTTTTCATTGGTTTTGAAGGGGAATGACTATCGGCTTGCACCAGCGTATGATTTGCTGAATACCAGTTTGCATGTTAATGGTGAAGACTTTGGTCTTGATGGCGGTCTATCACCGAATATCTTCAAAAGTGACGTGTATGATCAATCAGGTCATCCATGTCGCATTGACTTTGTACGCTTTGGAGAGCAGATCGGACTACGATTGCCTCGTATAAACCGGATTCTTGATAAATATATGCGTTTGCCTGAATTAGCCGTTACTCTTATAGGGAACAGTTTTCTGAACGATAAGATGAAACGTCTTTACTTGAGAACTGTAAATGAGCGAATTGCAAGATTTGTTCGTGTTTCTGATTAGCTAACTAAAATGGCGGCCTCCACGTGAAGGTCGCCATTGCTATAAATGCTTGATAACATTGTCCTGCAGGCTATTCCGCGAACAGCTTGACGATGTTCAGGACTACTTCGGAGGCCTTCTCGATGTTCTCGAGAGGGGCGAACTCCATCTTGCCGTGGAAGTTCAGGCCGCCGGCGAAGATGTTCGGGCATGGGAGGCCTTTGAATGAAAGGTTCGCTCCGTCAGTGCCGCCTCGGATAGGCTGAATCTTCGGCTTGATGCCTGCCATCTCCATGGCCTTGACAGCCTTTTCGACAATGAAATAGTATGGCTCCACCTGCTCACGCATGTTGTAGTACTGGTCCTTGACCTCCAGAGTGGCAGTGCCCTTACCGTATTTGACATTGATGAAATTGACACATTGACCTATAAGCTCCTTCTTTTCCTCGAACTTCTTGCGGTCGTGGTCGCGGATGATGTAGCTGAAATCAGCCTCCTCTACCGAGCCCTTGAAACTGATGATGTGGAAGAATCCGTCGTAGCCCTCGGTGATCTCAGGACGTTGGCCGATAGGAAGCAAGTCATTGAACTCCATACCGATAAGGATGGCATTCTTCATCTTGTCCTTCGCGTAACCCGGGTGGACATTGCGCCCCTGGATGTGGATCTTGGCGGAAGCGGCATTGAAATTCTCGAACTCCAGCTCACCGATTTCGCCGCCATCCATCGTGTAGGCATAGTCGGCACCGAAGCGCTTCACGTCGAACTTCACGACACCGCGGCCGATTTCCTCATCCGGAGTGAAACCGATCTTGATGTCGCCATGCTTGAACTCAGGGTGCTCCATGATGTATTGCACCGCGTTCATGATCTCCGCCACACCTGCCTTGTCGTCAGCTCCGAGCAGCGTGGTGCCGTCAGTGGTGATGATGGTCTGGCCCTTGTGCGACAGCAGTTCAGGGAACTCGGACGGCCTCAGGAACAGGCCCGGCACACCTTTCAATGCGATGTCTCCGCCGTCGTAGTCCTTGATGATCTGCGGCTTGACATCCTTTCCGGAAGCGTCCGGAGACGTATCCACGTGCGCGATGAAGCCTATGGCAGGAACTTTCTTGTCAATGTTGGACGGGATGGAGCCCATGACGTAGCCGTACTCGTCCAGGGTAGCCTCCACGCCCATATCGTTCAGCTCCTTGCAGAGCAACTTCAGCAAATCCAGTTCCTTGGCAGCGCTTGGCTGTGACTCCGAATTTTCATTAGACTGAGTGTCGATGGCGACGTATCTCAGAAATCTGTCCAATATCTTTTCCATATCTCGTTATTGTAATTGTTTTTTCTCATTGACCTTCATCGCGACCCCGATAATGAACGCGATGATACCTATATAAGGAAGAAGCGCAACAGCTTCACCGTACTCTGCGTGCCACGAAGTCAGGAACAAATCCACATTCGCGAACTTGAGGATGGCGCTGACAACACCCATCAGGGCACCGCCTGCAATAAAACCTGAAGCGATAAGCGTACCCTTTTCGTGTCTCTCTGCATTGACCTGGGCATCCTTGCTGCGGGAAGCGACGAACCAGGAGATGGCGCCGCCGATGAGCAGAGGCAGGTTCAGGTCGATAGGAATGAACATTCCGAGTGCGAAAGCGAGAGCCGGTATCTTGCACATTGTCAGGACAATAGCGATGAGCGCACCGATTCCGTAGAGAATCCACGGAGCACCGCCGCCGTTCATCAGCGGCTGGATAACTGCTGCCATTGCATTGGCCTGAGGCGCGACGAGAGCATTGTCCCCGGTGAATCCGAAGGTCTTGTTCAGCACGAGCATCACTCCGCAGACAGTGGCAGCAGCGACGGCGACGCCCGCGAACTTCCAGATTTCCTGCTTCTTCGGCGTGGTGCCGAGCCAATATCCGATTTTCAGGTCAGTCACGAACGAGCCCGCCACAGACAGTGCCGTGCACACGACTCCGCCGATCACCAGCGCCGCCGCCATACCGGCATTGCCCCTCAGTCCGACCGCCACGAGAATCAATGATGCTATGATCAATGTCATAAGTGTCATGCCGCTGACGGGGTTCGAGCCCACGATGGCGATAGCGTTGGCAGCCACGGTCGTGAACAGAAAGGAGATGATGCCCACGATCAGCACGCCGACCAATGCCTGCCAGATGTTTTCCACGACTCCGCCCAATGCGAAGAATGCGAAAATCGCCAGCAGGGCTATGACAATGCCGAAAACAATCGTCTTCATCGGCATGTCTTCATCTGTGCGCTCGGTGGCTTCGGCTTTTGTGCCCGGCTTTTTCGTGAACTCGCTTGCGGCAAGTCCTACGGCCGATTTGATGACTCCGAAAGACTTGATGATGCCGATGATGCCGGCTGTGGCAATGCCGCCGATGCCGATGTGACGCGCGTATTCCTTGAAGATCTGGTCAGCGGACATGTCTCCGATGGTCTGCGTGATGCCGCTGTTCATAAGGTCAATGACTTGGCCGCCCCAGATGAGATTCATCAGCGGGATGATTACCAGCCACACCAGGAAGCTGCCGCAGCAGATTATGAATGCGTATTTGAGGCCGACAATGTAGCCGAGTCCGAGTACTGCAGCGCCGGTGTTCAGCTTGAGTACGACTTTGGCTTTGTCTGCGATGTGCTGGCCGATGGTGGTGACTGTGGTGGATACCGTTTCGCTCCATGCGCCGAAAGTGGCGATGATGAAATCGTAGAGTCCGCCCACGACCCCGCTGAGTATCAATGTCTTGGCATTGTTTCCTCCGCCTTCGCCGCTAATCAGGACCTGTGTCGTGGCTGTGGCTTCAGGGAAAGGATACTTGCCGTGCATCTCCTTTACGAAGTATTTTCTGAACGGAATCAGGAAGAGGATGCCGAGAATGCCGCCGAGAAGGGAGGACAGGAACATCTGCATAAAGTTCACCTCTACACCTAATATATATATGGCAGGGAGAGTGAAGATGGCGCCGGCCACCACTGAACCGGAGCATCCGCCTATTGACTGTATGATGACATTCTGGCCGAGGCCGCCTTTCTTGCCCAATGCGCTTGTAAGGCCTACGGCAATGATGGCGATCGGAATGGCCGCTTCGAATACCTGGCCGACCTTCAGTCCGAGGTATGCGGCAGCGGCTGAGAAGATGATGACCATGATCAGGCCGACGCATACTGAATAAGGTGTGACTTCAGGATAGTTTTTCTGAGGGCTCAGAAGCGGTTCGTACTTTTCGCCCGGTTTAAGTTCTCTCTGCGCGTTCTCAGGCAGAGTCGTTCTTTTTTCTTCCATTTGCTTATCTGTCTATGTGTTTTAGCAATCCTTAAAAATTAAGTTGTTTTTGTCAGCGCGACTCTTCCGGCCGCGTCATACAAACTTAAGCAAAATCCATTTATTTCGACAGGTTTTGAGGGTGAAAATGGTGTATAAAATGTTTTTTATGAAAAAAATGATAAAAAAAAGTCGGAAAAAAATTTGGAGGTAATGAAAAAGTGCGTATCTTTGCAGTCCGTTTGAGAAACAACGATGCTGAAAAGCTTCAGAAACACGTTCAAACGGCCAAGTTCATTGACAACATTGAGAGAGAATAAGAGGTAAAGATAGA
>ULSR01043380.1_pt1 | contig 19380 bp, 16 predicted proteins | sample 1956861 | NCBI WGS metagenome assembly ULSR01 (sample SAMEA4835713, study PRJEB28245) | human gut metagenome | biome: gut microbiome; material: fecal sample | place: Denmark | collected 2008 | reverse complement strand
AAAAAGCGAGTTAACAAGAGAAAAACAAAGATTATTATGGGAGATTAGATAAATGACTAGAGAGGTATTAGAAAAAAATTAAAAATAGCTGGAATTCCAGATTATATTTATAATCTGACAGGACAAGGAAAAAAGGATGAATGTTTATGCTTGGAAAAAATTCAGGATAAGTGGTCTGTTTATTATTTAGAAAGAGGTATTAAGACAACAAATGAAATTTTTGACTCTGAAAATGATGCGTGTCAATTTTTGTATGACCAATTGATGAATTAAAAAAATATTATTAGGGTTATACTCTGGAATTCCAAACAACCTACAACACCTGCACGTCTATTAATTTACCTTCATGACTGTTGCGAAGCAATTAAGAATCCATGATATTAATTGAGAGAACTGTACCGTTATAACATGTACGGAGCACCTACCTGTCATGAGAACCGGGAGGCAGGACTGACTGAGAGCTGGGAATACTCCCCACAGGGACTGCTGACCAGCGCCATTGGCGGAGGTATGCGCTATGAGTATGCCTATTATACAAATGGCAGCCTAAAGGAGAAGAGAGCCAGCGGCAGGACACTGCTGTCATATACCTATGATGCAGATGGCAGAAGAACCAGCCAGCGTGACCTGACAGGCAGAGTGACACAGTGGACAGTTATCTGGGGTCATGGAGAATGGCAGGCAACAGGACAGAGCGTATCCGGGGAGCAGTTCATGAGCAGTATCTTTATGATGAATGTAACCGCCTGTTACAGATAACAGATGGTGCAGATACGGTTAAGAACTATACCTATGATAACAGCGGAAATATGCTCTCAGATGGAGAAATTTTTTTATCTTCTCTTGACAAGGGCAGTTTGGGATGCGTATACTGACTATTGTTGAGAGCAAACAAAGGGGTCGTATGGTAGTAGTCATACTACCCCTTTTTCGCTCATTGTTGTCTGATAAAAAACAGGAGGAAAGATTATGAAAAAGAAAGTCGTAAGTTTACTTGCAGCTATGACTCTGGCAGTCTCTGCACTGGCAGGATGTGGCGCAGCCGCTGATTCCACTGCTGACATGGCAGCAGCAGAGAATACGCAAACAGCTGCAGCAGAAGATACTGCTGCAACCCAGGAAGCAGCTGATACAACAGCAGCAACCGCTGGTTTAAAGGCAGGTTTTATTTTCCTGCACGATGAGAACTCTACTTATGATTTGAACTTTATGAATGCTGCAAAAGAGGCATGTGAGAAGCTTGGTGTGGAGTGCGTGACTAAGACAAATATTCCTGAAGGCCAGGAATGTTATGAAGCAGCTTGTGAACTTGCTGATGCGGGATGTGATTTTATCTTTGCAGACAGCTTTGGTCATGAGGATTATGTAATTGAGGCAGCTAAGGAATATCCTGATATCCAGTTCAGCCATGCAACAGGTACTAAGGCTCATACAGAGAATCTGGACAATTATCACAATGCATTCGCATCTATCTATGATGGACGTTATCTGGCTGGTATCGCAGCAGGTATGAAGATCAATGAAATGATTGCAAATGGTGATATTACAGAAGACCAGGCTAAGATGGGTTATGTTGGTGCTTATACTTACGCAGAAGTTATTTCCGGTTATACATCTTTCTTCCTGGGTGCGCGTTCTGTATGCCCTTCCGTTACTATGGAAGTTACCTTTACAGGTTCCTGGTATGATGAGACAGCAGAAAAAGAAGGCGCTAATAAACTGATTCAGGATGGTTGTGTGCTGATCAGCCAGCATGCAGATTCCATGGGTGCTCCTACAGCCTGTGAAACAGCAGGTGTACCGAATGTATCCTATAACGGAAGTACAGAAAGTGCATGTCCTAATACATTTATCGTATCCTCCAGAATTAACTGGGAGCCATATTTTGAATATGCGATCAACTGTGTAGCAAATGGTACTCCTATTGATACAGACTGGTGCGGTTCTCTGGAAACAGAATCTGTAGTATTGACAGACCTTGGTTCTGCAGCAGCAGAAGGTACTCAGGAAGCAATCAATGCAGCCAAGGCTGATCTGATCGCAGGTAAGGTACATACATTTGATACTTCTACATTTACTGTAGGCGGAGAGGCTCTGACCAGCTATGAAGCAGATATCGACACAGATCCTGATTACACACCGGATCATGAAGTAGTACTGGATGGATATTTCCATGAATCAGGCGAAGGATTCCGTTCTGCTCCTTACTTCAATGTACAGATCGATGGAATCACTCTTCTGGATCAGGCATTCTAAATTTAGAAATAAAGAATAAGAAGCCTTGCAATTAAGCTTGTATACAATTGCAGAGGGCGGCACAGCGATTATCGCCGCGCTGCCCTCTTTCTATATGGAAAGGAAACAAATGATGCAAACCAAAACAGCCGCAGTTTCAATTAGAAATGTTACCAAGACATTTGGATCTGTAATTGCCAACGATAAGGTAAATCTGGATATTTATAAGGGTGAGATTCTGGCACTGTTAGGAGAGAACGGCAGTGGTAAGACGACTCTAATGAATATGCTGGCAGGTATTTACTTCCCGGATGAGGGACAGATCTATATCAATGGAAAAGAAGAAGTTATCAAGTCCCCCAGAGATGCGTTCAATCTGGGAATCGGCATGGTTCATCAGCACTTTAAGCTGATTGATGTATTGTCGGCAACAGAAAATATCATTCTGGGACTGGAAGGAAAGCTCGATATTAAGGAAGCTTCTCGTAAAATCGAAGAAATCTGTACAAAATACGGTTTTGATGTAGACCCGAAGCAGAAGATCTATGATATGTCTGTTTCACAGAAGCAGACGGTAGAAATCGTAAAAGTATTATATCGAGGTGCAGATATTCTGATTCTGGATGAGCCGACAGCCGTATTGACTCCACAGGAGACAGAGAAGCTCTTCCGTGTATTGAGGAAGATGAGAGACGATGGTAAAGCCATTGTAATCATCACACATAAGATGCATGAAGTAGAGTCACTTTCTGACCGTGTAGCAGTACTTCGAAATGGACAGTACATTGACAGTATGGCAACGAAGGATACCAACGTCACGGAAATGACTAACATGATGGTAGGTCATGCGGTAACATTGAATATTGAGAGACCTGACCCGGTAGATCCAAAGCCCCGTATCGAGGTAAAGGGACTGACTGTGCGCAGTGAAGAAGGTATCATCAAGCTTGATAACGTATCCTTTACTGCCAACAGTGGCGAGATTCTGGGCATTGCAGGTATATCAGGCTGTGGACAGAAGGAGCTTCTGGAAGCAATTGCCGGATTGCAGGTAACAGAGGCAGGAGAGATTTATTATATAGAAGATGACGGCAGCAGAGAAATGCTGATTGGTAAAGATCCTCTTAAAATTGCAGAAATGGGTGTTTCCCTGTCTTTTGTCCCGGAGGACAGACTGGGAATGGGTCTGGTCGGTAACATGGACCTGACAGATAATATGATGCTTCGTTCCTTTAGACGCGGACGTACACCATTTACAAACCGCAAACCGCCTAAGAAGCTGGCAAAAGACGTTGTAGAGAATCTGGAAGTAGTGACACCGGGCATTACAACACCTATCCGCAGACTTTCCGGTGGAAACGTGCAGAAAGTACTGGTTGGTCGTGAGATTGCTTCAGCACCAACAGTATTGCTGACTGCATATGCGGTACGTGGATTGGATATCAATTCTTCCTATACAATATATGAACTGATCAATGAGCAGAAGAAGAAAGGTGTTGCCGTAATCTTTGTTGGCGAAGATCTGGATGTGTTGTTAGAGCTGTCTGATAAGATTCTGGTTCTGTGTGGCGGTAAAGTAAGCGGTATTGTGGATGCAAGAAAGACAGATAAAAACGAGGTCGGTATGATGATGACCAGAGTAGGAGGCAGCGAAAATCATGAATGAAAAAAAGAAAGAACCGTTTTTTCATATAGTGAAGAGGGATGCTCTTCCCTGGTATCAGTCCGTAGGAATCCGGGCAATTGCCATTGTACTGGCACTGATCGTATGCGCTATTGTAACGACCATTACAACAGGTATTAATCCAATACAGGTATATGAATCCATGATTATTGGTGCCTTTGGCTCTGCCAGAAAGACCTGGGTCACATTTCAGAATATATCCATTCTGTTACTGATCGCTTTGGCGCTGACACCTGCTTTCAAGATGAAGTTCTGGAATATTGGTGGTGAAGGACAGGTATTGATCGGTGGTCTGGCAGCAGCGGCATGTATGATCTGTCTTGGCGATAAGATACCCAATGCACTGATCGTTGTCTGTATGATCATTGCCAGTATCGCAGCAGGGGCAGTATGGGGATTTATTCCTGCTTTCTTTAAATCAAAGTGGAATACCAATGAGACACTGTCTACTCTGATGATGAACTATATTGCGACACAGCTGGTTGCCTTTTTCACGATTGTGTGGGAAGTGCCCAAGGGATCAGGTAAGATTGGTATTATCAATCAGAATACCAATTCAGGCTGGCTTCCGCAGATATTTGGTTCTAAATATCTGTTGAGTATTCTGGTCGCAGTGGTAATCACGATATTTATGTATATTTATCTGCAATACAGCAAGCATGGATATGAGATTACAGTAGTGGGCGAAAGTGAGAATACAGCCAAATATGTAGGCATCAAGGTAGAGAAGGTCATTATCAGGACTATGGTGTTATCCGGTGCCATCTGTGGACTGGTAGGATTGCTGTTAGTCGGCGGTATCAACCATACAGTAACAACTACCATAGCCGGTGGTCAGGGATTTACCGCAGTTCTGGTGTCCTGGATGTCCAAGTTCAATCCGCTGGTCATGGTATTTTCCAGTTTCCTGATTATTTTCATGGATCGTGGAGCCAGTGAAATATCAACGAATTTTGGACTGAATCATTCCTATGCGGATATTTTGACCGGTATCATTCTGTTCTTTATTATAGGTTGTGAGTTTTTCATTACATATCGGCTTCAGTTCCGTAAAAAGGCAGAAAAGGAGGAGCAGTAATCATGTGGAATTTTTTACTTGCATTTATTCCAAGGGCTATCGTACAGGGAATTCCTCTTCTGTATGGAAGTACGGGAGAGATCATTACGGAGAAATCCGGTAATCTGAATCTGGGTATTCCGGGTGTCATGTATGTAGGTGCGATCAGCGGTGTTATTGGTTCTTTCTTCTATGAGAGATCAGCAGGAAGCGCAGCAGCCATGAATCCGGTGCTGGCAGTTCTGATACCGGTGCTGTGCTGTCTGCTGGGTTCCCTGTTAATGGGACTGCTGTATTGCTTCCTGACAGTTACACTTCGAGCAAATCAGAATGTAACAGGTCTTGCCATGACTACCTTTGGTGTTGGCTTTGGTAACTTCTTTGGCGGCTCTCTGATCAAGCTGGTTGCCAGCGATGTTCCATCCATTGCATTGAGTGCAACGAGCAGCTATTTCAGCAAGTCACTTCCTTTTGCTGCAAAGCTTGGATGGTTTGGTAAGCTGTTCCTTTCCTATGGATTCCTGGCTTATCTGGCAGTTGTGATTGCTCTGGCAGCTTCTTATGTACTGAATCACACACGCGTCGGCTTACATTTGCGTGCAGTGGGTGAGGGTCCTAATACTGCTGATGCAGCGGGCATTAATGTAACGAAGTACAAGTATGCAGCGACCTGTGTAGGCTGTATGATTGCAGGTCTTGGAGGTCTTTACTACGTTATGGATTATGCCTGTGGTGTATGGTCTAATGATGCATTCGGTGACAGGGGATGGCTTGCAATAGCACTTGTTATTTTTACAATTTGGCGTCCGAATTTAAGCGTGTTGGCATCTTTCCTGTTCGGTGGACTCTATATTCTGTATCTGTATATTCCTACAGGTATGGATCACATGGAGTATCAGGAGCTGTATAAGATGATTCCCTATGTAGTTACGCTGGTCGTTCTGGTTGTGACAAGTATGCGAAGCAAGCGGGAGAACCAGCCGCCTGCAAGCCTGGGACTGGCATATTTCAGAGAAGAGAGATAACATATATGATATGGAGCAGATCTGTAGAGGGTCTGCTCTGTTTTATTGTGTCCGGTTTGTTGTGTCTGTGGGAAAAGTCCGTTATAATAGTGGATAAGGTTATGAAATTTATCTAAGAGGGGGTTATATCTTGACAACGAGACAGGAAGCGCTGGATTATGGACTGTCTATGCCCTATACTTATCAGGAAGCGCCGTTTCATGATCCAAACTGGCAGTTAGTGCGTGTACATGGCAGTAAGAAAGCCTTTCTATGGACATATGAAAAAGACGGGTATATTCATTTGAATGTAAAGGTTGATCCGCAGTGGCGGGATTACTGGAGAGGGGCTTTTGCATCCGTAATTCCTGGATATCATCAGAATAAGGAACATTGGAATACGATCATTCTGGATGGTACGATACCTGATGAGACCATTAAATGTATGATTGCAGAAAGCTATGATCTGGTATCAGACAGCCCGACCAAAAGAATCTATAAAGCAGTAAAAAAGATTCCCCAAGGTAAGGTGGCTACATATGGACAGGTGGCGGCATTGGCAGGCAATCCGGGAATGTGCAGGGCAGTGGGCAATGCACTTCATAAGAATCCGGACCCGGAGCATGTACCCTGTTACCGGGTAGTCAATTCCAAAGGAGAGCTGTCAGGGGAATTTGCCTTTGGCGGTGCAGGACAACAGGCGAAGCTGCTGCAGGCAGACGGAATCGAAGTAAACAATGGCAGAGTCGATCTGCAAAAATATGGAATTGTAGTAGAAGGAAATAAATAATAAAATACTACTTGCATAAATTATTTTTACATGATATATTACTAAAGCACATAAAATTGTCTAAATGGGACTATAAATTTTACTGTTTCTGAGAAAAACAGTAGAGTTATAGTCCTTTTTTACTGCGTATAGGAAAAGCAGGATAATTCAGAAGGGAGAAATTTATGAATCAGACATTTATGAAAGAAAAGAAAGTAATTCCATTGGTGTTTTCCATGTCCATGCCAATGGTGCTGTCTATGATGGTAAATTCGCTGTTTAATATAGTAGACAGTTACTTCGTCGCCAAGGTGAGCGAAGCTGCCATGACAGCCCTGTCACTGGTCTACCCGGCACAGCTTGTAGTAACGGCAGTCTCCGTAGGCTTCGGAGTCGGAATCAACGTATTGATCGCCTTTTATATGGGAGCAGCTGAGAAGGACAAGGCTAATATCGCAGCGTCACTTGGAACAGCGCTCAGCTTATTGCACGGTATTCTCACTACCGTAGTGTATCGCATCATCATGCCGCATTTCCTCGGTATGTTCACTACAGACAGTGAAGTATTGGGACTTGGAATCGTATATGCCAATATTGCCTTTGCTTTTGCACCTATTGTTACAGTGGGAATCACCTATGAGAAGATATTCCAGGCAGTCGGCAGAATGAAGGTATCCATGATCAGTATGATGGTAGGTTTTATTGCCAATATTATATTAGATCCGCTTATGATATTTGGTATCGGACCTTTCCCGAGAATGGAAACAGCAGGTGCAGCCTGGGCGACAGGCATTGGACAGGTGCTGACACTGCTATGCTATTTTGGCTTCTATTTCTGCCGTCCGATTCCTGTTAAGATCAATCTGCAAAATGTGAAATGGGACAGCGCAATTGCGGGCAGGCTGTATTCTGTCGGAGTACCTGCTGCCCTGAACATGGCATTATCCTCTGTGCTTTTATCAGTGATCAATGGCATCCTCTCCGTATTCGGACAGGGCTACGTGCTGGTATTTGGCGCATATTATAAGCTGCAGTCCTTTATCTACCTTCCTGTAAGTGGAATCATTCAGGGCATTCGTCCGCTGGTGGGCTATAATTACGGCGCAGGAGAGCATAAACGTGTGACACATATTTTCTATACAGCGCTTGTTATGGCGGTTGTGATCATGACAGCAGGAACGATTCTGTGCTGGGCGGTACCAGGCTGGCTGATCGGTCTTTTCACAACAAATCCTGATACGATAGTATTAGGAATAGATGCATTGCGCATGATAAGTCTTGGATTTATCATTTCAGCAGTCTCCGTAACCTGTCAGGGTGCTCTGGAAGGACTGGGTAAGGGTACTCCTTCCCTGGTTATCTCCCTGGCAAGATATCTGTTCCTTATTATACCGGCAGCGTTTATCCTGAGCAAAGTGATGCAGTCAGCCAATGGTGTATGGCTTGCATTCCCTGTTACGGAGGTCATTGCTGCAGTTATCTCTGTTTTGGTATATAAAAGACAGCATCATGATACAGAAGGCTAGACTCCAAAACAGTCGTTATGCTACAATAGCCTACAGAATGGATGTCAGCAGTTGACATTACAGGTATGGGAGAAAGTTACAGGGATCATTATGGCAGACATTATGGAAATCACTGATCTGACAAGTCCAGAGCTGGACATATATGCCAGACTTAACGAGACACAGCTGCGGCACTTATATGAGCCGAAGCCGGGTATATTTATCGCTGAGAGCCCGAGAGTGATAGAACGAGCACTGGATGCAGGCTGTGAGCCAATATCCTGTCTGTGTGAGCGCAGACATATAGGAATAGAAGGAGCAGCAAAAGACATCATTGACCGCTGCGGGGCAATTCCTGTATACACAGCAGAATATGAAGTCCTGACGAAGCTGACAGGCTTTGCACTTACAAGAGGAATGTTGTGTGCCATGTACCGTCCAAAGCTTCCCACAGTACAGGAGGTGTGTCAGAATGCGCACAGAATTGCAGTATTAGAGGATATAGTGAATCCTACTAATATCGGAGCCATATTTCGTTCCGCAGCAGCCCTGCAGATGGATGCGGTACTTCTGACCTCTGCATGTAGTGATCCTTTATATAGAAGGGCAATACGTGTCAGCATGGGAACAGTATTTCAGATTCCGTGGACGTATCTGGATCAGGATGGACTAGATTCTATCAGGAAAATGGGATTTAAGACAGCAGCTATGGCACTGAGGGATGATTCTGTATCCATAGATGATCCTGCATTGGAAAAGGAAGAGAAGCTTGCAATCGTACTTGGAACAGAGGGAGATGGGCTTGCTTCCTCTACAATAGAAGGCTGTGATTATACAGTGCGGATTCCCATGGCATGCGGAGTAGACTCCTTAAATGTGGCGGCGGCAAGTGCAGTGGCATTCTGGCAATTGCGCAGGAGATTCTGAATAGTTACAATAGTTTAGGTTTTTTTTATAAATATTATTGGAAAAGATTGTTGACAACAAAAACGATAAGTAGTAACTTATTATATGAAGATATTAGCACTCCACTTAAACGAGTGCTAACAAATCTCAACAGCTAATCAGATATGGCGCTGATAAGTTTCATGAAAGGAGCGTGGCAGGATTGGATTTGGATGAGAGAAAATTGAAGATTCTGCAGGCAATCATCAGAAACTACCTGGAGACAGGGGAGCCAGTCGGAAGCAGAACGATTTCCAAGTATACGGATCTGAATTTAAGTTCTGCGACCATAAGAAATGAAATGGCTGATCTGGAGGAGTTAGGCTATATCGTACAGCCACATACCTCCGCAGGAAGAATCCCTTCCGATAAGGGCTACAGATTGTATGTAGACCAGATGCTTGCAGAGAAAGAGGAGAAGCTCGATCATGCAGCACAGGAAGTCAAGGAGATGCATCAGATGCTCCTTGAGAAGGAAGACAAGATGGAATCCATCTTGAAGCAGATGGCGAAGATGCTCGCAGTCAATACGAATTATGCCACACTGGTAACGGCACCCCAGGTAAAGGGGAACAAGATCAAGTTCTTGCAATTATCCAGAGTTGATGTGGGACAGTTGCTGGCGACCATCGTAGTAGAAGGCAATGTGATCAAGAATAACATGATTCATGTAGAAAAATCACTGGATGATGAGACATTGTTGAAGCTGAACATTCTGCTGAATACCAATTTGAACGGACTTCCAATTGAAGACATCAATCTGGCGATGATTACGAAGCTCAAGCAGCAGGCAGGTATCTATGATGGCATTATCGCAGAAGTGATGGATGCAGTAGCAGCCGTGATCAGAGAAAATGATGACATTGAGATATATACCAGCGGAGCGAATAACATTTTCAAATATCCGGAGCTTTCTGATAATCAGAGAGCAAGCGAACTGATCAACACCCTCGAAGAGAAACAGATGCTGACAGAGCTGGTTCAGGATTCAATGGCAGATGAGAACAACACCGGCATTCAGGTGTATATCGGTAATGAGACACCGGTTCAGACCATGAAGGACTGCAGCGTAGTCACAGCAACTTACGAACTCGAAGAAGGCGTGAAAGGAACGATAGGAATCATCGGACCCAGACGAATGGATTATGATAAGGTAATCAGTACTCTGACGACTCTCAAGAGCCAGTTGGATACTATCTATAAAAAAGATGATGACAAAGAAACATAAAATAGAAGCATAAAACAGATAGAAAGGAAGACGAGTAAGAGTGGAGGACAATAAGGAAAAGAATTTAAACGAAGACCTCGAACAAGAGGACACCACCCAGAAAGAACCCCAGACAGAATCTCAGGAAGAACCTCAGGAGGAAATTCAGATAGAGGAAGAGCAGCAGTCAGATGCAGAACAGAAGAGTGAAGAAGAGACTGACAGCAAAGATGACAAATCCGATAAAAAGAAATCTTTCTTTGGTAAGAAGGATAACAAGCTTCAGGATAAAGTCGATGAACTTGAAGACAGAGTAAAGCGTCAGATGGCAGAATTCGAGAACTTCAGAAAGCGTACCGATAAGGAAAAGACAGCAATGTTCGAGACTGGTGCCAAGAGTGTGATCGAAAAGATTCTTCCGGTCGTTGATAACTTTGAGCGAGGTCTGGCAGGACTGAGTGAGGAAGAGAAGAAACAGCCTTTTGCAGAAGGAATGGCTATGGTATACAAACAGCTTATGACAGAACTTGATAAGCTGGAAGTTAAGCCGATCGAAGCTGTTGGCTGTGAATTTGATCCCAACCTTCACAATGCAGTAATGCAGGTGGAGAGCGATGAATACGAATCAGGTATCATTGCACAGGAATTACAGAAAGGCTATACCTACCGTGATACAGTCGTAAGACACAGCATGGTAGCAGTAGTTCAATAAATATTGTAATAGAAAATCATAGTGATATAGAAATATAGGAGGAAATGCGTTATGAGCAAAATTATTGGTATTGACTTAGGTACAACAAACAGTTGTGTAGCCGTTATGGAAGGTGGTAAGCCAACCGTTATCGCTAATACAGAAGGGGCAAGAACAACTCCATCCGTAGTTGCTTTTACAAAAACAGGAGAAAGATTAGTAGGTGAGCCTGCAAAACGTCAGGCAGTTACAAACGCTGAGAAGACAATCGCTTCTATTAAGCGTGATATGGGTACAGACAATGGCAGAACAATTGATGGCAAGAGGTATTCTCCACAGCAGATTTCTGCTATGATCCTTCAGAAATTAAAGGCAGATGCAGAAAGCTACTTAGGTGAGAAGGTAACAGAAGCAGTTATTACAGTTCCTGCTTACTTCAACGATGCTCAGCGTCAGGCTACCAAGGATGCTGGTAAGATCGCAGGTCTTGATGTAAAGCGTATCATCAACGAGCCTACAGCAGCAGCTCTTGCATATGGTCTTGATAATGAGAAAGAACAGAAGATTCTTGTATACGACTTAGGTGGTGGTACATTCGATGTATCTATCATTGAGATCGGTGATGGTGTCATCGAAGTATTGGCTACAAACGGTGATACACATCTTGGTGGTGATGACTTCGATAACAAGATCATTCAGTGGATGATCGATGAGTTCAAGAAGCAGGAAGGCATTGACTTATCCGGTGATAAGATGGCAATGCAGAGATTAAAGGAAGCTGCTGAGAAGGCTAAGAAAGAGCTTTCAAGTGCAACTACAACAAATATCAACCTTCCTTTCATCACAGCTACAGCAGAAGGTCCTAAGCATTTCGATATGAACCTTACAAGAGCTAAATTTGATGAATTAACAAGCGACCTGGTAGAAAGAACAGCTATTCCTGTTCAGAACGCATTAAAGGATGCTGGTATGACAGCAAGCGAACTTGGTCAGGTATTATTAGTTGGTGGTTCTACACGTATTCCAGCAGTACAGGATAAGGTAAGACAGTTAACAGGCAAAGAGCCTAGTAAGTCTCTGAACCCTGATGAATGTGTAGCAATTGGTGCTTCTATCCAGGGTGGTAAGCTTGCAGGTGATGCAGGTGCCGGCGAAATCCTTCTGCTTGATGTTACTCCTCTGTCACTGTCTATCGAGACAATGGGTGGTGTAGCTACAAGATTGATCGAAAGAAATACAACAATTCCTACAAAGAAGAGCCAGATCTTCTCTACAGCAGCTGATAATCAGACAGCCGTTGATATCAACGTTGTACAGGGTGAAAGACAGTTCGCGAGAGATAACAAGTCTCTTGGACAGTTCAGACTGGATGGTATCCCTCCAGCAAGACGTGGTGTACCTCAGATCGAAGTTACATTCGATATCGATGCAAATGGTATTGTAAATGTATCTGCTAAGGATCTTGGTACAGGTAAGGAACAGCATATCACAATCACTGCTGGTTCTAACATGTCTGATGAAGATATCGATAAGGCAGTAAAGGAAGCTGCTGAATATGAAGCACAGGATAAGAAGAGAAAGGAAGCAATCGATGCAAGAAACGATGCTGAATCCTTCGTATTCCAGACAGAGAAGGCATTAGAAGAAGTTGGCGACAAGATCGATGCTAATGAGAAGGCTTCTCTTGAGACAGATTTAAATGATCTGAAGTCCTTACTTGAGAGCACAAAGGATGCTGAAATGACAGAAGATCAGGTTTCTGAATTAAAGAGCAAACAGGAAGCTCTGATGTCCAAGGCACAGAACCTCTTCACAAAGATGTATGAGAATATGCAGGGTGCTGCAGGTGCAGCTGGTCCTGACATGGGTGGTGCACAGCAGACAACACAGGATGCAGGAAATGCTGATGATGTAGTTGACGGAGACTACAAAGAAGTATAAGATATATAGGTGTTATGCACAGGAGAAATGCCCGCAAGGGCATTTCTCCAATTCATTCAATAGATGTAGAAAGGCATGAGTAATTAACATGGCAGAGCAGAAGAGAGACTATTATGAGGTATTAGGCGTTGATAAAGGCGCAGATGATGCCACAATCAAAAAGGCATATAGACAGCTTGCCAAGAAATATCATCCTGATATGAATCCGGGTGATAAGGAAGCAGAGAAGAAGTTCAAAGAGGCTTCCGAGGCGTATGCAGTATTAAGCGACCCAGATAAGAGACGCCAGTATGACCAATTTGGACATTCTGCTTTTGAAGGTGGAGGAGCCGGAGGTGGATTCGGCGGTTTCGACTTCAGTGGAGCTGACTTCTCAGATATTTTTGGCGATATTTTTGGTGATTTCTTTGGCGGCGGAAGCAGAGGCGGCGCAAGAAATAACGGCCCTATGAAGGGTGCTAATCTACGTACCAGCGTGCGCATTTCTTTTGAGCAGGCTGTATTTGGCGTAGAGAAGGAACTGGATCTGAATCTGAAAGATACCTGTAAGACCTGTAACGGCAGTGGCGCAAAGCCTGGCACTTCACCAGAGACCTGTCGTAAATGTGGAGGCCGTGGTCAGGTAGTGACACAGCATTCTACTCCATTTGGTACGATTCGTAACTCACAGGTATGTCCGGACTGTGGCGGTACAGGTAAGACAATTAAAGAGAAGTGTCCTGATTGTCACGGAAGTGGATATATTTCCAGCCGTAAGAAGATTCAGGTATCTATTCCAGCAGGTATTGATAACGGACAGAGCGTACGTATCAGAGATAAGGGTGAACCGGGTGTAAATGGCGGACCAAGAGGAGACTTATTGGTTGAGGTCGTAGTTGACAGACATCCTATCTTCCAGAGACAGGAGATGAATATCTTCTCAACTGTTCCTGTATCTTTTGCAGTAGCAGCGCTTGGTGGAGAGATTCTTATTGATACTGTAGATGGTAAGGTAGTATATGATGTGAAGGCTGGAACACAGACAGATACACGTATCAGATTACGTGGTAAGGGCGTTCCTTCACTTAGAAATAAGGATGTTCGCGGCGATCATTACGTAACACTTGTTGTTCAGGTTCCTGATAAGCTTTCTAATGAAGCAAAAGAATTATTGAAGCAGTTCGACAAGGAAACAGGTAATTCCCTGGAGGCTGTAAAGAACATGGAGAATAATAACAACTCCGGTTCTAATGATGAGAAGAAGAAACGTAAGTTTTTTAAATAAACAGTGATGTAATATAAATAAAAAGGTGTCACAAAGTGGCACCCTTTTTCATTTACGGAAACATATTTATGCATTATAATAATAGATAATTGCATTGAGAAAGGAATATAGTTCTATGAAATGGAAGAAATTTATGGTGAAGACAACAACAGAGGCAGAGGATATCATTATCAGCACTCTGTATGATATTGGATTAGAAGGTGCTCAGATTGAGGATAAAGTGCCTTTAACTCCACTTGAGAAAGAGCAGATGTTTGTAGACATTCTCCCGGATGGACCAGAGGATGATGGAATTGCTTATCTGAGCTTCTTTGTAGAAGAAAAAGAAGATGGAACGATGGAGCTTCTTGGAGAGTCCGTAGATACAGATACGGTAGTGGCACGTATGCAGGCTGAGCTGGAGGATCTGAAATCCTTCCTGAATATTGGAGAAGGCTCTATTATGGTATCTGAAACAGAAGATATTGACTGGATCAATAACTGGAAGAAGTATTTCCACCAGTTCTATATAGATGATCTGCTGGTTATCCCTTCCTGGGAAGAAGTGAAACCGGAAGATAAGGATAAGAAGATATTGCACATTGATCCTGGAACAGCTTTCGGAACAGGTATGCATGAGACAACACAGCTGTGTATTCGTCAGCTCAAGAAGTATATTACACCTGAAACGGAACTTCTGGATGTAGGAACCGGCAGTGGAATCCTCTCTATCGTATCTTTGATGTATGGTATTCATCATGCAGTAGGTACAGATCTTGATCCATGTGCTGTAGAAGCTGTCCGTGAGAATATGGAGACAAATCATATTCCTGCAGAGAAATTTGACATGATGATTGGCAATATTATTACAGATAAAGCTGTACAGGACAAAGTGGGATATAACAAGTACGATATTGTAGTTGCCAATATTCTGGCGGACGTATTGGTACCTCTGACACCTGTAATCGTGAACCAGTTAAAGACTGGAGGTATCTATATTACATCAGGTATTATTGACAACAAAGAGCAGACAGTTGTCAATGCAGTCAAAGCAGCAGGTCTGGAAGTACTGGAAGTTACTTACCAGGGAGAATGGGTCAGCGTTACAGCCAGAAAGAATCAGGAGTAAGGAAGCTATGTATCATTTTTTTGTGGAGCCGGAGCAGATACAGGACAAAGAGATTATCATAACCGGCAGTGATGTGAACCATATTAAGAATGTAATTCGTCTCAAAGTAGGTGATGAGATCAGTATCAGCAATGGAATAGATGGCAGAGATTATCGTTGTGGTATTGCCCAAATAACAGAGGATGAGGTACGCTGCGAGCTTCGCTTTATCAAGGAAGACGGGGTAGAACTTCCTGTTAAGGTATGTCTTTTTCAGGGGTTGCCTAAGGGTGACAAGATGGAACTGATTGTGCAGAAGATGGTGGAGTTAGGTGTCTATGAGATTGTCCCGGTAACAATGAAGCGCTGCGTCATGAAGCTGGATGACAAGAAGGCAAAGAATAAGATTGCACGCTGGCAGGGGATTGCAGAGGCAGCTTCCAAGCAGAGCAAGAGAGGTATTGTGCCGCAGATTCATGAAGTCATGACTTACAAAGAGGCATTAGCATATGCCAAAACCATGCAGCATCAGCTTGTTCCATACGAAATGGAAGAAAGCCTGGAAGGCGCATCCGGCATGGCAGGAACAAGAGCGGCAATAGAGGCAGTACAACCAGGGGATATGGTCGCTGTCTTTATCGGACCGGAGGGTGGCTTCGCAGAGGATGAGATTGATGCTGCCATTGGGCAGGGAATGAAACCAATCACTCTGGGCAGGCGGATTCTTCGTACAGAAACGGCGGGACTTACTGTGATGGCATGGATCATGTATCACGCAGAAACCTGATACAATCTTATTGTACAGAAATGAGGTTTAACATGCAAAATGAGGTATTACGCAGAATTCAGGATAATGTAGCGAAAGTCATGATAGGCAAAGAAGAAGTTACGAAGCTTCTTCTGGCTTCTCTGGCAGCGGGGGGACATGTATTGCTGGAAGATGTACCAGGAACCGGTAAGACGGTACTGGCTAAGACACTGGCGAAATCTATGGGCTGTCAGTTCGACAGAGTGCAGTTTACGCCGGATCTTTTACCTACAGATGTGACAGGACTGTCATTTTTTAATCAGGAGAAGGGCTGCTTTACCTTTAAAGAAGGCCCGGTATTCACGAATGTATTGTTAGCAGATGAGATCAACAGAGCAACACCCAGAACACAGTCCAGTCTGTTGGAGTGTATGGCAGAGAGACAGGTTACAGTAGATGGTGTGACCAGAGCGTTATCGGCACCATTTTTTGTCATTGCGACACAGAATCCAATAGAGACAATTGGATGCTTTCCACTGCCGGAGGCACAATTGGATCGCTTCATCATGAAGCTGTATATGGGAAGTCTGGATGCACAGCAGGAGATACAGATGCTGGAGCGATTCATGGATGCGCAGCCATTGGCGCAGATTGAGCCTGTGACGAATGCAGAAGAAATTGCACAGCTTCAGGAAGAGTGCTGTCATGTGTATGTGCATCCAGATCTGATAGAATATATGGTGAATCTGGTACAGGCAACAAGACGAAACAGTACGGGGGTCAGTCCAAGAGGAACACTGGCACTGCTTCGGGCTTCTCAGGGATATGCCATGGTAGAAGGAAGAGACTATGTTGTGCCGGAGGATATTAAGACAGTAGCAATTCCGGTTCTGGCGCACAGATTGATCACAGAGACTGAGGATGAGACAGCCAAGGCTTCTAAAATACAGAACCTGCTTAACAGCGTGGCACTTCCTACAGAGGATTGGAGCAGGAGATAGCCTATGTTCATTCTTTTACTGGCAGCTTTGCTGCTGTTATTACTTGGATGGAATATATATTACAGAAGACACTGGTATCGACAGGTAGACGTTACATTAGACTTTGACAGAACATCTGTATATGCAGGAGAGCAGGTGGAACTGACCGAGGTCATTACCAATCGTAAGAAGCTGCCGCTGCCGGTTCTGGAAGTGGGTTTCCATACAAGAAAGGAATTGGTCTTTCGGGATACAGAGAATACCAATGTCAGCGATTATGTCTATAAAAGAGATATTTTTGCAGTACTTGGCAGACAGCGAATCACAAGAAAGATTCCCATTCTGTGCCAAAAAAGAGGATATTATAAAGTAGAAGAGGCAGATATTACTGCCTTTTCCTTATTATACCGTAAAAGATATTCGCAGGCACTGACTACAAATGCAGTGATTTACGTCTATCCGGCGCAGGTAAACGTATCAGAGACAATGACTGTCTGCGAGCGTATGCTGGGAATCATGCAGTGCTCCAGACACTTGTACGAAGATCCTTTCACATTTCGGGGGATTCGTGAGTATACCACCAGCGATCCTATGAAGACAATCAACTGGAAAGCCAGTGCCAGGACCGGTGGACTTATGGTGAATACCTTTGATTCTGTAATGACGCAGAAGGTCATGCTGTATCTGGATGTAGAAGATGGCGGTATTCTTAAACAGGAAGAACTTGTAGAGGAAAGTATTGCCCTGGCAGCATCATTGATACGTAAATGCATGCGTCAGGGAATGGAAGCAGGATTGCTTACCAATGCACAATACCGGTCTGAACAAAAGACAGAAGAAATGGAAGCAATATGTGAGAACAGCAAGACATATTTGACTCGCATAGAAAGAATGTTGGCATTGTATCGCAAGGAAGATGGATGGAAGCCTTATGAAGACTGTCTGATCCAGACAAAGGCAGAGGATGCTGTTATGATCTTTATATCCAAGAATGCCACATTAGAGAGACAGAAGATGATTGAGAATTTCCTGGGAAAAGAACGGTATGGAATCTGGCTGTGCCCTGTGTATCGTGGTGAACAGCAGCATATAGACACAGCAGCCAATCTGAAGTTCATGACAAGGGAGGTGGAGAAGGGATGAGACGAAAAATGCAGCAGATAATCTGCTGGCTTCATGCGACTTTGATCTTTGCGCTGATTGCTCCCTTTCTGTATGCCCTTGACTTTAGCGAAGAACTGCGCAATACCGGACTTGTATATGCAAAGGCATTGCTGATTGTGCTGCCAATAGCAATCACATATCTGGCTGTCAGATATTGCAGGAGTCTGTTTACATATCTGCTGACAAGTTTGCTGGTTCTGGCAGGTATGACAGCGATGGTCTGGTTTCTTGGTGGAATAGGAGCACAGACGCACCTTGCAAGAATCTGTGATACCGTACTGCTGGCAATAGAGACACTGTTAATCATAGCGTTACGCTTTCGGGACAGAATGCAGAAGATACAGGAGGAAAGAGAGAAAGATCCTTATTGGCAGCCCAAAGAGAGCTTCCTTAACAGACCGGGATTTCAAGGCTTATGGTATTTTGGCGTGATATATATACTGGGGCTTGGATTCTCTTCGGCATATGTCTGTAACGAAGCCTTTTACAGTGGTATTCTCTATGTGGTTCTGGTGTTTATTTATCAGTTTATAGGTCAGACAGAGACGTATTTTTCCCTGAATAAGGATGTAAGCAGATTGCCGGCGAAGAGAATATATGGCATCAGTGCAGGAATGCTTGGTGTATTTTTGCTGTGCTTTGTATTGGCAGCAGTTCCAGCAGCCATTGCTTCATCTTATAGACCATATACAGATATCAGAAACTGGTTTGCCGGTGAAGAGCCGGTAACGGGAGACTGGTTCATGGAGTATGGGGAATTTCAATCAGGGCAAAGTGACGAAATTCCAGACTGGATGCTTGCGGCGCAGGAAGACGGCACGAAGATGCCGGAATGGATCAATGCAGTGTTTCAGGGAATCGCTATATTGATCTTTGCGGCATTGCTGTTGCTTGTATGCAGACAGGTCAGGGAGATATTTCACAATTTCAGGCGAAGCTATGATGAGAATGGCGACAGAATAGAGGAACTGACTGAGGATGGAGAGATAGAACATTTTCTGCCAAAAGAAGAAGCACGGACGCAGACCAGAGAGGAAATATTGATTCGCAGGCGTTATAAGAAAGAGATACGCAGGCGCAGAAAAGAACAGCCGGGCAG
>ULSR01021760.1_pt1 | contig 19960 bp, 17 predicted proteins | sample 1956861 | NCBI WGS metagenome assembly ULSR01 (sample SAMEA4835713, study PRJEB28245) | human gut metagenome | biome: gut microbiome; material: fecal sample | place: Denmark | collected 2008 | reverse complement strand
AAATAATGGCAGATATAAATATGAGCGTATCAATTGAGGAGCAAGAAATTTGTATCAATGCAATGCGTGATGAGAAATTTGCAACAATTTATGCTTCCGATTCTACATATATTACGAAATTGGACAAGTTATGTAAGGAAAGCCCTGATATGTACTCTCTTATCGAAGATACAGGTAGAGGTAAAAAATATTTATTAAAGGATAAAACGCTTATCAGCTTTAGGGCAAAGAAAACAACAAGAGTTATGACAGATGAACAAAAGAAAGCTTCTGCTGAAAGACTCCGCAAGGCTCGTGAGAATAAAAGTGTCTGAGATACCCTTTCTAGCAGAAATTTACTATTCTGACAATACACAGAAAATTCTACCATTACTCTTGAAGAAATACTCGTCTAAGAATTACATTTTTCAAATTACAATAAACAACAATAAATAGAAAGAAGGATTACATTATGCTGAGAAATTATTATCAAGGAACAATGATAACTGTCGAGTTACCAAAGAATCAATATAAAGGTTATGTGGTTGATTGCATATACAGATATGTCAAGGATATGAACAAGTATACACTGAGCATGTGGCTTCGTAATACTGAAATTGACGACAGAATGCAGATTTGCTCACAGGAAATTAATACTCAATACATTACAAGCACAAGAGAGAATATAAAGAAAGATGTGTGTGCAATTGTTGAGCAAGCTGCCAATAGTTCATATTTTGACAAGTCGATTGAGACTTATGAGTATACACAGAAATGTTTTGAGCGTGGCAATGCTGAATTTGAGAATGAGGAGAACAGATCATGAGCTGTCCATATTGTAGAGGAATAGGTGAACATGATTACAGATGTCCTCTTTGGCAGCCAAGTAAAAAGGCAAGAGTTAAGTGCGGTTATTGTGATGAGTATATTCTTGAAGGTGACGATTATGTTGAGATTAAACCAGATAGCGTAAGATACAAAGCAAGTAAACTTGGTATAAAATCTAAAGATTATTTTCAAAGCATAATTAATAAGCTACATGAAAATGATTACGAAATGTTGTCTACAGAGTATATTAATGCAAATTCTTACTATGATATAAAATGTTTAAAACATAATTTTATAAAACAATCCACAGGAGATTGTATTATGCAAGGGAAATTTAAATGTCCGTATTGTAAATCTGAAATAATACGAAAAAGTTTAACCAATGATGTTAATAGCGTAAGAAGTAAATTTATAGAAATGGGGCTTATACCTAAATTCGAAGATAATGATTACGTTAATAATAAATCACAATTAAAATATTTATGTCCTAAACACAATGAAGATTATCAGTACATATCTTTTGATTCATTAAATAGGAGCATGTTTGGTTGCGTATATTGTGCTGCTCAATATAGAGGAAAAAATTATTGTGGTGAAAAACATTATATGTGGAAAGGTGGAATAGAAAATCCGAAACAAAAATTACGTGAAACACCACAATATAAAGCATGGTTAAGAAGTATTTTTAAAAGAGATTATTATACTTGTCAATCTTGTGGTGCAAGAGATGGAAATGGATATACCGTTCATTTAAGAGGACACCATATACTCCCATTTGCAAATTATGAGAAATATAGATTAGATGTGCATTGTCTGTATTACAGTCAGAAGAATTTAATTTTAACAAATATAAGAAACTTGTGTTTGATGCTGGGGCTTTGCTTCAGAGAATGAAAGTTGGTGATGAGTAATGTCTGTATACGATTTTTACCAACGAAAAACGAAAGTTAATGGAAACTCTACTGGGAAGAATTATTCTACCCTTGGCGAAAAATTAAAATCTGATTCAGATACCCTCATGGAATTTACGTGGGATAACGATCCTGCAGCAAAGACTTGTTATATCTACGATCATTTTCATGACGACTTCTTCACGGATGAACATGGAATTACACGTTCACTTGCTGAAGGTATGACATATAAAAATACCAATAAGACAAAGATTGACGCAAAGTTTATTATCAAATCTTATCAGTCAATGGACAAAGATCAAGTAGAATACTATCTTATGTTTCGTCCAAGTCAGCCTGTAAGATTCAATGAAGGTGATGACCTTTACAATTAGAAGTAATGCTAGACATAAAAATAAATCTAAAAATTATATATGGAGATACAAAGAAGATGTTGAAGAATCAGTAGAAAATACTGGTTCTTTTTTATTGAAAGAAAATTAGAAAGGAGGAATCACTATGATTTCAAATTGTGGAAAGGATGAACGAGGTCGTTATTCTGGTGGAAAAGCTGGCGACCAGAGTGGTACTGAATGGTATATTCGTTCTTGGTATAATCATAATTGGAAATGTGTAATCAGATTTCCTGCGAATGTGCGTGAGCAGTTAGCTCTTAATGCAGAAAAGGCAGCTAAGAACAATTTAATTGGATATGATCAGAATGCGCGTCTCTCATATTACAATCATCTTAAAGCTAGTAACTGGGACGCAAGTAAAATTACAATAGCTTGTGAAGCTGATTGTTCAGCAGGTGTTTCAGCAAATATTATAGCGGCTGGTTATAAACTTGGAATTTCAACATTAAAGAATTTCAATAAATCCAATACTACTTCTACTCTTCGTGCAGCTTGTAAAGCAGTTGGCGCAACGATACTTACAGATTCAAAATATTTAACAAGTGATGCATATTTACTTAGAGGAGATTTGATTCTTAAGGATGGAAGTCATGTATGTACTAATATTACAAATGGTTCGAAGGCTTCTACTTCTACTCCAAAGCCATCTACTTCTACTCAGTCAAAGCCAAGTGGAAATTCACTCGTAAGATTAGGACAGCAACACGCTATTAATTTTACAGGACATACAATTGCTGTTGATGGACTTGTCGGAAAAGAAACCAACAGAATGAAAGCTAGAGTTTTACAACATGCTATCAACCTTGATTATAAAAAGGGCATCGGGGAAGATGGAATATTTGGTCGCAAGTCTAAGGCAGCTCTTGGCTCTCATTATGTTAAAAAGGGAGAAAGACAGTATATGGTAACTGCGGCTGAGATACTTATGTATCTTAATGGTATTGATCCGAATGGTGTAGAATGTCCTGGCAAATATGGTAATGGTCTTGTAAGGGCTTCAAGACAGAAATTTGGAGATGATGGTCTTAAAATTACAGCATCTGAATTCCTCAAGTTAATATAAGGAAAGGCTCAGATGGTGTAATATGAAATGGACGAAATAAAAGCATTAATGAATTTAGATTTTCCAACTGTTATCTTGGGCGTATTTATAATAATCTTGGGATTAGATAAAATAGTATTCTTGATTCAAAAAGCAAAGAAAACTCTACGTGTAAAACTTGGTTATGAAATTGATAAAGAGACACTTGACAAAAGAATAGACACTTTGGAAAAGCATGATAACTGGCAATATAAAGAAATAACTAAAATGTCTGAAGGTATAGAGAATATTGAATCCGAGTTATTAGATAATAACTTGGAGAGAAAACGTAAATATATTTTGGATTTTTGTTCTTCTCTGTCAAATGGTCAGAAACAAAATAAAGAGGCTTTCAATAATGTCTTCAAGACATATAAAAAGTATGAAGAACTGCTTACAGCTCATAAGATGGAAAATGGTCAAGCAGAGGAAAGTATGAAATTTATTTCTGAAAAGTATCAGGAATGTCTACGAAATATGGAGTTTAAGTCCTAATATTTTTATTATATCATAAAATCCAGTAATTCAACTTATGAATTTCTTCCTTATTATATATGTATAGAAAAACAGATTATACACAGACTAAATACATGAAGAATGAAATAGGCAGATATAGGTATCAACAGAATATGTCAATATCAGAACTTGCGAGACGTACAGGATTGTCAGCAACTGCAATATCTAATCTTGAAAATGGATATACATCTGATATACTACTCTCTCATGCTATATCTTTATCTCATGCATTACATGTTGATTTGTACGATTTGTTTTGTATTAAAAGATAAGGAGAATTGATTGGTATGGAGAAAACATTTTACAACGTAATCTGTGAAGAATTTGAATTGTTAGGAGGTAAAGTAATTCATATTGATAAGAACTTTGGAGATATGAATGAAGTACATAATTTCGTAATAAGTAATATGTGTCAATATCCTAATGCACATTGGGAATTACGACCTATCACATTTAGAATTTAATATTAAAGGAAAGAGCAGTTTCTTCGGAAGCTGCTCTTTTGTTATGTAAAGGGAGTGAATTGGAATAGCAAAAGCTAAATCGAAATATCATGTAGATATTTCAGAACAAGGTAAGAAAAATCGAACATATAAAGGCGTGACCTACGACAGCCTAACGGAGCTTAGATTTTTGCAAGAATTCATTGAGCCTAGGATGAAAAGTGGAGAAATATTATCATATGAACGTCAAGTAGAATATGTTCTTCAAGAAAAATTTAAATATAATGGAAAGACAATTCTACCAATTAAATATCGAAGTGATTTTAATGTAACATGGGCTGATGGTACTTTGCAGGTTTTCGATGTAAAAGGGAATCCCGATTCTATGTCATTACTTAAAAGGAAAATGATGTGGTGTAAATATCCAGAGGCAAATCTTACATTTATATGCCGTAATTTAAAATACGGTGGATGGGTAGAATTTGATACTTTAAAGAAACTTCGTAGAGAAGCTAAGAAAGTAAAATCATGACAGACAACGAGATACATGAGTATCTAATAAAACATAACTGGGCTGTTAATTCTCATGAGTTTATTTCAATCATGAACGAAAGCCCTCAGATAGAACGGACTGAATATAATAGTCAAAATGATATATTAACTGTTTACACTCACGACCATGTATTTTCATGCAAGTGGGTGCCAAATAAGATAAAGGAATGAAAGGAATATTAATTATGGAAAAGATTACAATTAAAAATTTTATAGATGAATACAATAAGCGTGGTACAGCTACTATGAAAGATGAGTACATACGTGACTATATTGAGATTACAAAGTATGTGCCATTTACTCAGAAGTTAGTAAGAGCCAAGAAGCTTATGAAAGCAACAATGATAGATTCTGATGGAAACTTTGCTGCTAATTCAGCTTTTAATTATCTCTTTTTTGTTAAGATAATTATTGAGGAATATACTAATCTCATTTCAGAGTCAGCTAGTTTTGCAGATGAGTATGATATGTTAAAGAGTTCTGGATTTCTTGATAAGTTAATGATTAGTACTGAGACAACTCGCTCATTAATTGATCCGTCAGAGTTATCAGAGTTCAAGTCGCTTTGTGATATGGTTGTAAAAGACCAGTATGATAATGAGTATGAAATTCATTCGTTTATCAAAAATCAGATTACAAGAATTGAGAAACTTGGCACTGTTGCGCTTGATAGTATATCTGGTGCAATTAAGGAAAGTATCGGAAATCTTGATGAGGAGACTCTGAATAAATTGAAAGAAGACTTTGAGAACTTAGGAAACAAGAGTGCTTTCAAAGAGATATAAAAACTCATATGATTATAAGACAGAAAAAGAAACGATATAATCCAGATACAAAACGCAGAGAAGAATATCTTGATGATAGGGAATTTCATTCTTTACAAGAGATTAAAGACTATTGTGCAAATGAAACTAACTATATATCAATCAGTGATAATGTAAAGTTTGTATTTACTATTATGGATACAAATGAAGATGTAGAAATAATTGGTTCATGGAAACGAAGTGATGATGATTTCTATTATGTGATATTAGATTATTGGTTTTAAGTGAGGATTTGTATGAATGATAAAAAATTATATATTTGTGTTTCTTCAGGAAGTCCAGAATTTTATTTAACATTTTATGGAGAAGAAACAACCGATATAAAATTAGCGGCTAAATGTACATCGAGAAGTTGCGCGGAAATTATTGTAGAGGATTATAAAAATAATCACCTAAAAGCAACTGATTTATTTTTTGTTGTACATGAATATATCGAGAATTAAATATTTAGGCTCTATGCGTGTCAAAGCGTATAGGGTTTTTCTTATGGAGAGCGGTTATACTGCTCTCCTATTTTAGTGAATAAATAGTGAAATTATAGTGAAATTTTGGAGGTGATTGGAATGGCAAAGATAAGCCCAGAGTTGAAGAAACAGCTACATGCTATAGCACAAAAACAAGCAGAAAAGATAGCAAAAGAATTTGAAGATAAAATGACTGAACATTATAGAAGTATTCTTGATTGGTATTATGGAGAGCCATATCAGACGAATCCTCCACACTATGATAGAACGGGCAATTTAAGAAATTCATATAGAACTTTTATGTTTATTTCATCTAAACAAGTGTCTAGTAGTTTTCTTATTTCAGGAGATGATATGAATGACTATGGTAGAAAATCAAAAATCTCTGGTGAAGATTATTTAAGCAAATTCTTTTTTAATCCATTAGGAACTTGGCATGGTGGTGATTGGCATGGTGGATATGGTGTACCAGCTAATTTCAATGCATACAACGAAATGGTCAATTTTTACAAAGATACAGTAAAAGACTTTAGAAAGAAATATGAAATATAGGAAGGAGAAGTTAAATGGTTGAAGAATTAAAACTTGCCATAAAAATTGATGATGCGACTATTGAGCAATCACTATTGAAACAGTTTGCTAATGCACAAAAAATGGCTGACAAGGTTGTTCTCGATTTCAAAAATGTAAACTTCGATGATAAACAGATTGAAGCCAAATTTAAGGAAATGCAGAAGAAGGCAGGGCAGAATCCGATTGATTTGACTATTGGCGGCAATACACTTGATATGCTTGGTCAGATTGATAAAAGACTTACTGAGATTTTTAGTATTGGAAAAGGAAAATCATTTATTGACTCCTCTTCTATTGCTACTGATATTGGAAAAATAGAGAATAAAATAAATGAGCTGAATAAAAAAATCAACACATCATTTGATACAAAAAATAAAACAGAAGCATATAACCAATTAAAGAAATATGCAGATGCTTTTAAGGATTATTATAATAATGAAGAAGCAATGGCTTCAGAATCTGGTACAAAAGCCGCTTATGCATATTATAAAGCTTATGAAGAAGCTTTAAAAAAAGAAGTTGCTCAAAGTAAATTAGAAAAAGTTACTGTTGATTTTGATATTAATGATAAATTTTTTGATAAAAATAGAATTGTTTCTGATAGAATTAAAGAATATGCAAATTATAAAAAATATGGTAATGATAATGATTTACTAGAAGAAATTTCTTCTCTTAAAAATAAATTGTTTGATTTTAATTCCGCATATTCTCAAGTGAAAGAAAAATTAGGACAAGCCGCAATTACACCTGAGATAATAAAGAGTGTAGAACGTTATGTTGAATTGTTAGATAAAGCTCGTTTTTTAGAGCAATTGAACGATCCCGATGATAATGATACTATTAAATCACATAGAGCTATGGCACAAGTTAGTCTCGATGATGCTCTTTTTAATGCTCAAGAACAGAGTTATAAGTATACTAAATCATTAAAACAACAAGAAGAACAACTTACTTCCACTGTTGAAGCTGAACAGAAATTAGCAGAAGTTCAAAAGGAAACAACTTCTAATTCTGTTACTTCTGATAATTCTCAAATTGAAGAATTAAAATCTAATATTCAAGAGGTAAAAACTGAACTCGGTGACGTGAAACACAGAATTTCTTCTATTGAATCGAATGGTTTTGAAAATGTACGAGAAGATGTTGAAAAGACAAAAGAATCTGTAAAAGAACTTAACAGTGAACTTACAGAAATAAAATCTAACCTCTCTTCTGCTCCACAAGAATCGAATATTTTATTGGCTTCTGATTCTACTGTTGAACAGCAAATCAAATCTGAATCAGAGTTGAATGCTGAAATTGAAAAAAGAGAGAATATTATCAGAGAGATTCAACAGTTACAAGAGAAATTAACTGTTCATGAAGATTTTCATGGTAATGATAGGTATTTTGCAGACCAATTACCTACAGAGGAAGAAATCCGTGAAGCAGATAAAAGAATTAAACAATTAACTGGTACTAATGATATCTTTAATGTTGACAAACTTATACAAGACAGAAACGAATGGTTATCTGAAGTAAAATATAGTCTTGAAGAGTATGATGATTTAATTAAGGCAAATGATCAAAAGGCACTTGATGAATATACAACAAGAGGCTTATCACGTATCGGTGGGGCTGAATCATTTTTTGGATATGAAGATAATAATTTTTCTATAGCGTCAAAATTTGTTGAGGAAAAAGAAAAAATTCAAAATGAGATAAATGATCTCTATGCAGATTTAGATAAGTTGGATGAAAAAATGAATTTAGATTCCAACAATTCTTCAGTTGATAATACAGTTCAATCTCAAGAAAAGCTTCAATCTGAATTAAAAGAAACTCAGAAACAAGCAGAGAAAACTGCTCAAGCTATTAAGGAAGTTACTTCTACTACTGCTGCCGAGCAAAAGAAAGACGCATTTCCTTCTACTGAGGCTACTACTGATACTAAACCTGAAACAGAAGGTATGGAGCAGGTAGAAAAAGCAACTGAGGAAGCTGTTCAAGCGAAAAAAGAGTTTGCTACAGCTAACGAAGGTGTCCAATCTTCTATTGATGGTTCAGAAAATCCTTTGAAGCTTGAAGCTGAGTTAATGGAACAGATTGCTAAGTCTGCTCGTGAAGCTGCTGATGCAAAGAAAGAATTTGTTGAGGCAAATAAACAGGTAAAAAATTCTGCTGATGGAAGTAACTCTGAAAATAAGAAAAAAGATAAATATGCAAAGAGAAGAAAGATTTCAGAAGAAGATTTCTTAAATTTCTCTCCTAATAGAGTTAATGAAAATTTATCAAATTCTGGATATACAATTCTTGGAGAAACAGTAAATACTGAACTTGTTGATGGACTTGTAAAGGTAAGTGCAAAGATCAAAGATGTTGATGGTGTATGGAAATCTTTTTCTGCAAAAGTTGATGCCGATGGAAATATTTTTGAACAGCGTTTCAAGACTGTTACAAATGGTGTAGATAAATTAGAAACTGCATTAAAAAATTTTGGTCGTGAAACTTCTCCAGCTCTTACATATCAGGAGACTTTAGATAAGGCTCAGAAAATCAAGAATAGTTTAAATCTTGGTGATGAGTATTCTATCAAGGTTGATAGTAGTGAATTTGTAACCATCACTAAAAAGTTGACAGATGTTGAAAATACGGGTGCTTCTGTTACTCAGACCTTTAAATCCGTACAAGATGCAATTGATAACTTTGGTAAGTCTGCGTCTAATTCTGCTGAAAGGACAAGTGTTGCGTTAAAAAGTGTCAAAAGTAATATTAAAGAAGTAACTGATGAATCTGAAAAGCTTGCAAATGCTCAAAAAGAACAAAATGTCAATGCAAACCTTAATAAATATGATAAACAATTGGATTCTTACAATGGTAAGGTTGATAAATATCAAGCCACTATTGCAAGGTTTAATGATGGTGGTTGGACAAGTGATGAATATTTAGATAATGTACAAGCTGTTAAGGATGCTGTTAAAAAATATGAAGATTTACTCAATAATATTAGGGCTAAAGGCGGTATTACAAGTGAAGAAGACATTCAGAATTTAAAAGAGTATGAGTCTGAAATTAAGAATACCATTGCTACTGTCACTAATATGTCGGCTGCTGAAAAGGGATATAACTTTGTTTCAGGTCAGAAAGAATTAGACAAGATTCACAAGCTTCTCAATGAAAATAGTAAGATGTCTTCTGAGGCAAAAGCTAAAATCAAGGCTTACTATACGGAAATTGAAAGTGGTAATCCTAGCATGAGTTTGGATAGAATTCATGGTGAGATTATGAAGATTTATAATGCTGAAGTTGAAGCTGGTCGTGCTGGCAGAAGTTTCTTTGATACATTAAAGAATAGTGGATTTCATCAATTAGCTGCTCAGATGTCAGGTATGTTTGGATTTTATGATGTTATTAATCTAATCAAGCAAGCTGCTTCTGCTGTAACTGAGTTAAATACACAAATTACAGAACTCGCTAAAGTTTCAGAAGATAGCGTATCTCAGATTTATGCTGATTTTGACAGTTATGCAAATATAGCAAAAGAAATGGGTTCAACTATTTCTGATACTATTGCTGCCACCACAGCATGGTCAAAGAATGGTTATAATATTCCAGATTCTAAGGAATTAGCAGAAGTATCATTACTTTATAAAAATGTTGGTGATGGAATCAATATTGATGAAGCAAACGAATCATTAGTTTCAACACTTAAAGGTTTTAAGCTTGAAGCGGATCAAGCGGAACATATAGTCGATGTATTTAATGAAGTTTCAAACCGAGAGCCGATCTCGTCATCTGGAATAGGTGAGGCATTGCAAAGAAGTGCCGCTTCATTTAATGCTGCAAATACATCTCTTGAAAAATCCGTAGCACTTGTTACTGCAACAAACAGTGTACTTCAAGATCCTGAAAAAGTAGGAAATATGTGGAAGACAGTTAGTGCCAGGATTCGTGGTGCAAAAACAGAATTAGAAGAAGCTGGCGAAGATACTGATGGAATGGTCGAATCCACTTCAAAATTACAAGCCTTAATTAAAGGCATGACTGGTTTTGATATTATGGAATCAGACGGAAAAACATTTAAGGATATCTATGATATTATTATAGGTATCGGAGAAAAATGGCAGGATTTAAATGATGTAGATCGTGCCAGCCTTCTTGAAAAACTGGCAGGCAAAAACCAAAGCAATGCCTTAGCAGCAGCCATTTCACAAGTAGATGTATTAAAGAAAGCATATGGTGAAGCAACTAATGCAGAAGGTTCAGCTCGTGAAGAAAATTCTAAATATCAACAGAGCGTCCAGTATTCAATTGACCAGACAAAGGCAAAGCTTGAAGAACTTGCAAATGACACCTTAAATTCGAATTTCCTTAAGGGTTTAATAAATGCAGGTGGAAAAATAATTGATATACTTGACATTATAATTAAAAATGTTGGTATTTTAAAGCCTTTATTAGCAGGACTAGCTATTAAAAATATAGTTCAAAACTTCGATTAATCCGTTAAAGGATACAATAAACCTAGATTTATTCGGTCTACTATGGGAGAGAGATTATTATAATGGCAATAAAATCAATTCCATAGGATGAAAGTTTTAAAATAAAAAGAGAACGAATTGCCTGAAACCCTAATGCTCACTACACTACAACGTAGTCTATTTTTAGACAGGCGTGAATGTAATCGAAAGATATAAAAGTCAATCGGCAAAGTTATGGTCGATAGTGAGATGTATATGACTAAAAAATATGGTCTAAGTACTTTATAATGGGAGCAAAAGTAACTGGCAGCTAACCATATAGCGTTTAGTAATATCATATAATCCAATAGTAGCAATTGCGCAAGCAATGTTGGGATAAAGATATAAATATATGGAAAGTTCAACGAGCATGATTTCTCGCAGAATATGAAAGCCATATTTCATTATTCTGTTAATTTATGTTCTAACATAACTAAAATCCTCTAAATCAAAAGCAAAGAGGTAAAAACAGAGAATAATAAAATAGAGAGCAGATTACTCTACTCTCTTATATATGAAAATGATATAATATTCCCACCAGATTTTCTAACTACGCACAAAGCTTAATGACAATAATTAATGCCACTATTGCTATGATAAAACTTGTACTAACCTTTATCTTACACTTCATGGTAATTGTCTCCTTCCTATGTTAATAAATCCTATTGGGATTTGCATTGAAAGGCGTAATGTTCAAGCTAGTGCCCGATACAACGACCTATGTAGTTATACTTATCTGACTCTCCAACACTTATCTTTTGGATAAGTTTTCCACCTCAATAAATATTATATCATGCGTAAAGTTTCTGTAAAGTCTAAACATTTGTTTTATTTTATGGAGAATAATACAATAGAGGACAGTCGTGATGATCTGCCCTCAATTATGGAATAAAAGGAAATAAATTATGACTTATACAAAAGAATAAAATTATTTAGATTGATGTTTGTCTTTTGCAATCATGTGAGTTATGTATTTTACTTTCTCATTGCTAAGTTCAGGATGTTTGCAAATCAGTATTGTGACTACTAATTTGAGAATCAAATATCCAAAGTAACATACTCCTACACTGCCTAAGACTTTTAATAATTGTGTTAGACCTACTAACAATTCTACCCTCCCTTCTGTAGAAATTTCATAACATTAGGGAAATCGTATTGCCCAGAACGGGCTGAATTTATTTCCAAAATAGTGTTTGATTCTACGCAAACACTCCCACATGGTAACTAAAGAAAAGTACCAAGCACTTGCCGTGACAAATGGACTGCAATGTGGTCATACAGCCGTAGTATGCTTGGTGCTATTATACCATGTAGTATTTTTTATTAACAGACAGAACATTTTGTCGATTAATTATTCTATTTTAGAATATTTTGTGAAATTGAGTTCACATCTATTTACAAAATTTAGTATCTGTGTTATCTTCAAAATAGTAAAAATTTTCAATTTTTGAAGGAGGTAGCACGATGAAAAATTCTAGTAAAGAAAGAACTTTACAGTGGATAAATACTCAGAATAAAAAGGGTAATATATCCTTTGAACATCGTTTACAGCGTCCGACTGGACAGTGGAATAATCGCATGAAAAGTCTATTGATTCATAGTTTATTAAGTGGTATTCCAGTTAATCCAATTTATGTTGTAGAGGAAGAAAATGTAATCTATCCGTTAGATGGCTCTCAGAGAACATCAACCTGTATTGATTATATTAATGATGTATTTTCATTGAGCAAAGATACTCCAAATGTATCTATTGCTGTGAAAGAAAATGGAGAACAAACTATTAAGGAATATGAAATTGCAGGAAAGAAATTTAAAAAGCTTGATAATGAGGTGAAAGAAACTCTTCTTGCTTGCACGTTAGAATTCTGTACACTGTCTGATTATACAGATGAGGAAGTAAAAATCATGTTCGCTCGTCAGAATTCAGGAAAACCTTTGAATGGTAAATTGCTTCGTGTGGTTCATGAATCAGATGAGTTCAGCGAAATGGTCTATTCTCTCGCTAATCATCCATTTATGGATAAAATCATGTCAAAGACACAGCGTAAGAATGGAACAGATAGAGATACAATTATCCAAGCAATGATGCTTATCTCTTCTAATCAGGAACAGGAATTTACATCTTTTAGAACAAAAGATATTGATACCTATGTAACTGATTATGCAGACCAGTATTTTGATAGAGCTGATACATTAAAAGAAGCTATGAATAGATTTAATGAAGCATTTGATGGTGAAATAAAAATTCCATCCACAAGTATCCCACAAATTTTATATAGTGGTTATAGAATCGTTAAAGATAAAAAATCATTCTCTCGTCTTGCAGAAAAGGTGTCTGAATTTATTGCAACTTATGATTCTAATGAGGAGTATAAACAGTATGTTCAGAGTGGTACAGGTAGCAAAGAGAATGTCAAAGGACGCTTTGATTATTGGCGTGGAATTGTAAAAACATTGCAGTAAAAAAGATAAAGAGTAGTCGGTGGCTACTCTTCTTTCATGTTCGTTTATAAACATACGTTCTGAATAGTATTATGCAATATCTTGTCGTATAATATTTGGTATAAATTATCAAAAATATACGAGAGGAGAATTAGAAATGGTAAAATATGTTTATTGTGGATTATATGATATTGATCTTCATGGCGAAACATATGCAGAATTTGATGGTGAACATCCAACGATGATAGTTCAAACTAAAAAAGAACCTAAAATGTACATTGTAATACCATTTACTTCATACGAACCGAACAGGTGGAAGAAGTTAAAGAAAAAGATGTGTTGTAGAGTTGAATCAACTAATTCTATTGCAAGAATTGATAGGATTAAAATTATTAACGATTCAGATATTACCAAAAGATGGATTGATATTGAAAAGAAAAGTTTACTTGTACCGAGCAAAGAAGATGTTGAAAAAGTGTTAAAGAAGTCTTTGGCATATATAGAAGCGTCCTTTAATCAATCCTATTCATTTTATTTAGATTATTTAAAAGAGCGTGAAGTTTTGGAAGATAATATTAAAAAGACATTTATAGATTTTGATTTTAATAATTCTATATTTACGTTTGATTTTACAGAAGATAATGTTACAAAAATATCTTTTCCAATGGGTTATGTAAAATCTATGGCAATGATAGATATACAAGATTTCTTTAATAATATATTTAATAGAAGGAAATTCACTGTTAAAATTATAGATTCCAAAAAACTAATTGTTGTTTCTGTTAAAAATAGTGATAAAAAAATGTTGACAATCAAAGAGAAGTATGATAGTATAATTTCAACAGAAGGGTAGCTTTACTATATGGGTATAAATCCAACTGTTATTTTTGTATACCACAGCATTGAGAGCATTCTTTATGATGTAAGGCTAAGTGCATTTGATGTATAATTTTTATTTGATTTACATATAGTATAATAGCGTAAAGGGTATCGAAAGTGTAAATCCAAACGCATTGAGATTAAAAAGCATCTGCTAACGCAGGTGCTTTTTATATTATAATAAACAACAATAAAGAGCAAATGTATTCACACTTGCTCTGCTCTTCTATCCTAATTCATCTTGGCATAGTCGGAACATATATTTAGACGGTTCTCTTTTTTAATACAAATAAAAGAGTAGCAATTTCTCACTACTCTTCTATCCTATTACCACTTATATCCACAATTTTTGCAAACCATAGTTTTTCCCAAATCACCACTGGCAACACCAAATAATCCAGTTGTTACCCAACGCTTTGTTCCTGATATTTTTTGTATATCAGGTGATCCGCATGTTGGGCATTTAGGAACGTATTGTTCTTGAGATTGTCTTTCTTGCTCTTTTTCTTGACTTCTTATATCCATTAAATCAATAAAAATAGTTCGAGCTACTTCATCACTGCAATTTACAAGATTTCTAATCATTAATGTACCATCTTTAATATCATAGTATTCGATGTCTCTTTTAAGTTGATTTTTTAAATAACTAATTCTTTCAGGACTTAGATGCTCATTAGTGATAATTCCTTTATGAAGACAATATAAGGTATTTTTATATTCTTCTGATTGTTTAATTTTATCTATATGTTCTTCAGCAGGATTGGTTGTCAACTCATTCCATAGTTTTATAACATCTTCATCTTCTAGGTGTGTTAGTTTTTTAATATTTAATATTCCTTGTGTAACATTATTACTATCAATATTATCATTTATATTTCTAACAAGAGAAATTAATGCATTATTATATAATCCCTCGCCATTGGTTATCATTCTTTTTGCTGCATTATAATCCATAGTATTTTCCTCCTCTGTTTGGTAAATATTATAACATAAAGCGAATAAAAAATCTAGGTTCTTCGTTTGGCAAAATAGATGAAGTAACTAAAAAAATAAAGGGTTTTACAGCTTCTTTAGATCCTGTAAATGGCTATGGTGACGAAGCTGTTTTAAAAAAACGTTTTGAAGATATCGCCAAAGAATATGATAAGATGACAATAAAAATGGCATTATCAAATAAAAATTTAAGAGATAATGCTATCAAACTTACGGAAGATCAAGTAAATATTCTTCTTGGCAATAGTGAAATAAGTGACAAGGGGAAAAATTATACTGCTAAACGAGTTGCTAACACCTCATCTTCTATTAGAAAAATAGAAACTTCTACTTCTGATAACGGCATAACCGATGCGGTTCATCAGATGGTTGTTAGCAATCAAAAATTAACAAACACAGTAGATAATGAGTCTTTAGCAAAAAATACATCTCAGTTAAAAGAGAACACCTCTACCCTTAAAGAGAATACTATAGCAAAAGAAGAAAATGCAAATGCTCAAAAAGATGACATTTCTTCTCGTGTATCTGCAATGGCTTCAAGAGGTGAAACACTTACTAATCCTGAGAGTATTAGAAAAAGCACTACTGATATCTCAAAAACTATGACTGAGTTAGATCAGGCTGGTGTGAAATTAATGCATGAACATGAAGAAAATTTCTCTCATGTTTCAGATATTGTGTCAGATTTAGCTAAGACAGATAAAAAACTTATGCAAGAGCATGAAGAAACATTCGCTAACATATCAGATATTGTTTCTGAGATGGCTCGTAATAACGAAGTTTTGATGAGAGATTCTGCGTTAGATCCTGGACTTTCTTCTAGCACAGCTCAATTTGATAGTAATACAGCTTCTATCGAAAGAAATACTCAAGCAAAACTGGAAAATAAAGCTGTTACAGATGCACAGAAAAATGCAGTAGAGCAAGAAACTATCGCTCAAACAACAAATACTACTTCTCAAAGTGGTGGAGACATTTCTTCTCGTGTTCATGAACTTGCGATTAATGGTGGTAGCTTAGTTGGAAATGATAAAGAACAAATTAAAGATATTTCTGCTACTGTTTCTGAATTAAATCAATCTGGAATAAAACTCATGCAAGAGCATGAAGATTACTCTGTAGCTATGGCTAATATCATTTCTGAGTTAGATCAGAATGGTCAAAAACTTATGACTGAACATGAAGTTCCCAATTTTGGCAACGTTGCTCAAACAGTTTCAAATGTAGAACAGGCATTAACTTCTACTGCTACAAAGGCTGATGATGTAGCAACAAAAGTTTCTGAACTAGCTAAAAATAATGAAGTGTTAATGAAAGATGTTGCAGAAGTGGGTACAACTACTGCGGCTTCTGTTGGCAAAGTAGCAAGTGAAACTTCTAAGTTTGGAATATTTATGAGTAGTTTAGGTAGCGAAATAACAGGATTATTCACTGGTGCTGCTGGTGCTTTAAATGCAGTCTTTGCATGGGTTGGTGTAATTTCATTAGTTGCTACTGGAATATATAAGATTTATGATGCTCTTACACTTACTGTTGACGAAGCAGAAGAAGCAAGAAGCAAGGCTGTAAGTGACTTAAGTGAAGCTCAAAGCAATCTTGAATCCATTAATTCAGAACTCGAAACAACTCAGCAAAGAATAGATGAATTAAACGGAAAAGACAAGCTTACATTTACAGAGCAAGGGGAATTAGAAGACATTAAAGAGAAAAATAAATTATTGCAGTTGCAGGCAGACGCAGCCGAACGTATTCAAAAATCTAAACAGCAGGATTTATTAAATACAGATAGTGATAATTTCAATAAACTCTATAAAGACAAGATTAATAAAAGCGATATAGCCGAAACAAAACAGGAATATAAGAATAGTATCGGTGCTTTAAATCCAAAAGAAAATGATATAACAGGTCAAATAGCACAGTTACAATTATTACAAGATCTATATGCAGATTTAGCTACACAGGTCGAAGACTATAATGACCAATATGGAAAAGAACATGGTGCTGAATACTTAGCAGATGATATGAAAGTCACACAGGAAAGCATTGATGATGTGACAAGTTCATTGAATAAACAATTAGAAACACTTCTTAATATGCAGAATGATTATCAGTCAGTGGGAATTGATAATCTTACAAGTACGCAGAAAGAAGAGTATGAACAGATTGCAAATGCAATTAAGTTAATATATTCCAGTCTTGATCCTAGTAAATATAATGAGATTTCAGTACAGGATATATTTGATACCAAAGATATTGAGACTACCAAAGATGATCTTATTGAACTTGCACAGGCTGGAAAGCTTGACGAAAAAACACTTAATCAATATCCTAAACTTACCAAAGCCATAAAGGATGCTGATTTAATTACAAAAGATGGAACAAACGCAACTAAAGCTTTTATAAATGCAATTATTGCATTGGGCGATGCTAGTGAAGATATAGAAGCTAATGAAACTAATGAAACACCGACCTCTTTCTCTACTCTCTTTGATGGTTCAGATTTTGGTGATCGTATTTCGTATCTCAGTCAGCAATTTCAGAATGGTAAAATTTCAGCACATGATTATTTTGAGTCTATTAGAAATGAATTAGCCAATACAGATTTTAGTGAGTTTACGAATCAAGCTGCGGCTGCACAACAATTCTTTACGGATTCTACACAGCAAGTAGCTTCTAGTATGTCAAACCTTATTAATAGTTATAATAAGGGAGAAATATCAGCTACGGAATATCTTGATGGATATACTTCTATGGCTGAAACGTTGTCTGCTCTTACGGATGATTTACAAAATAATTCAGCAGCATGGAATGAAAACGGTGAAGCTATATCTGATGGAACAAACCAAGCTCTTGACAATGCTCAGAGTGACCTAGCTTCGGCTATTGAAGGCATCAATCAGTATCAAGACAGTATCTATTCGCTTGAACAGATTACAAGTGGGGCTATTACGGCTGGTTCAGATGAGTTTACTGCTCATGCACAGGTTATTGCAGAGGATTTAGCTTATATTGTTCAAAATGGCGGTTATATGGCTGACCAGATTGCAAGTACTATGGGAACAACCACTTCCGAGATTGCAAATAGTCTTACTAATAGTGTAGATAATCAAGCTTTAGCATCACAAGCAATAGCAGGTAATACCAACGCTTCTATCGAACAGATGGCAAATGCTGTAAGTACATTATTTGCTGAACTTGGTAGTCAGATAGGCAATTTTAAAGCTACAATAAATTTTGCTCCAAAAGTAAATGGAGTTGAACATTTCTCAGCTATTAAAATTGGTGGTAAAGAGATTGTTGGCGGTGATATTCCGAATCTAACTTATGATATTAAGGGAAGTTCTTCTTCTCTTAAATCAATTGGCTCTGCTATATCTAGTTTTGGTAAAGTTTTATCTTCTAATATAGCAGCACAAAAAGTAGATTATAAGAAATTCAGTACTACTCCAACAGATTCAAGTGGTAAACAACGAAGTTATACTCCTAGCAAGGGTGTAACCAATAACTATAACAATAAGCTAAAAAATAATAAATCTTCTGGTAAATCTGGTTCTGGTGGCTCAGGTGGCTCAGGTGGTAAAAATTCTGGTGGCGATGCCGAAAAGCAGAACGAAGAATATCTTGATAAATTCATGGCTTATCAGAAAGCTCTTCTCGAAGCAGGTAAGATAACATATCAGCAGTATTCACAGTATGTTTCTGATGAACTTGAAAGAATGTATAAGAATGGTAAAATTTCTGCTAGTAAATACTATTCTGCTGTCAAGGACATGATTGATGAGCAAAAATCTATCTATGATGCTGCACTTAAAGGTGTTACAAAACTTCTCGATGACGAAATTGATAAATGGAAAGATAAGATTGATGTTATTGAGAAGAATAATGATAAACTTAACGAACAGAAAGATAAATACGACTCTATCTTATCAGCAATTCAAAAAGTATATGATGATGAAATCAAAAAAGCTAATAAGAAAAAAGATTCTATTCAGGATGTCATTGACGCTATGTCTGATGAAAATGATGAATATGAACGTCAGAAAAAGTTACAAGAAGCTATTTACAATCTGAATAAAGCAAATTCTCAAAAGACAAAATATCTTTTAAAGGATGGTCAATTTGTATATAGTACAGACAATTCTGCTATTCGTGATGCTCAAGATTCATTACATGATGCAAAATATGATGTAGATGTTGCTAATTTAAAGAAACAACAAGACGATATTGATAATTATATTGATACTCTTAATGAGTTTAAAGATAAGTGGAATGAAATATCCGATGCTTTTTCAGAAGCACAAGATACTATGAATCTTAAGCAATACTTAGGATCAGAATATCAACGTATAATTCTTTCAAACAATCTGGCAGATATTGAAAATTTCAAAAATCAATATGTTGCTATTGAATCACAAATTAATAGTAATGAACAACTAAAAACAAGCTATGAAGAAAAAGTTGATTATTATAATAATTTAAAACAGCAATGGGAAGATTGTACTTCTAAATACGACGACGAAAAGAATAAGCTCTATGCTTCTCAAATTCTTGGTGCAAATTGGGAAGCTGAAGTACTAAGCGGTA
>ULSR01070270.1_pt1 | contig 20116 bp, 16 predicted proteins | sample 1956861 | NCBI WGS metagenome assembly ULSR01 (sample SAMEA4835713, study PRJEB28245) | human gut metagenome | biome: gut microbiome; material: fecal sample | place: Denmark | collected 2008 | reverse complement strand
ACGTGTGATCAGCGAACCGCATTGCGCCACCATCGAGCGGCCCGGCTCAATGCTCACACTCTGTTCCGGCCTGCGCCTCAGCTTCCTGTCAATGATACTGAACCATTTCTCGAAATCCGGCACCGGGTTCTCATCCGGCTCATCATAATCCACACCCAGACCGCCGCCAAGGTCGATGCTGCCCACTTCCATCCCGTGCGCCTCGAACCATTCCACAATCTCCGCGGCTCTCTCGCACTCAAGCGAATACACAGGTTCCACGTCAGTAATCTGCGAACCGATATGAAAATGCAAGCCTTTGAAATCCAATGCTTTGCTACTCTTCAGGATATCTATCGCCGCCTCGAACTCGTGGCGGGAGATACCGAACTTGTTCTCATACAGGCCTGTGGTCACGTACCTGTGCGTGTGCGCGTCAATGTTGGGATTTATACGCAGGGAAACATTGGCCCGAACCCCTTTCGAGGCAGCGAGGGCATCGATCACCTGCATTTCCATCAGAGACTCGACATTGAAACAGCCGATTCCCAGATCGAGCGCGTCTGAAATCTCCTTATCCGACTTTCCGACTCCGGCAAACACAATCGAAGACCGTGCAAAACCGCTCTCCACCGCATATTTCACCTCATTGCCGCTCACGCAGTCAGCACCGAACCCCTTGGATGCGATATAACTGACCAGACGCGGCTCCACATTGGCCTTCAAAGCATAATGCGCACCTATTCCGTATCTTTCCGACAGAGATGCAGCAAGTTTTACAGTCTTGCGGAATACATCCATATCGTAATACCAGAAAGGTGTCGCAAGTTCCTCCACCCTACCGAAATCATTGAACTTGAGCATAAATCTTCCAATAAAAGCCGAACAAATTGCAAAATTACTCAAAAAAACATAACTTCGCACAAAATTTCGGGGAGTATAGTTTCACGCCCCGACTTAGGATAACTGTAAATTAAAAGTTGGAAATGGAAAAAGGACCAATTTCAAATTTCATCACCCACAATTACCGTCACTTCAACTCGGCTAGCCTTGTTGACGCTGCGAAAGCTTATGAAGAACTTCTCGCAAAAGGCGGAAAGATGATGTTGGCAATGGCCGGCGCCATGAGTACAGCCGAGCTCGGACTTTCACTTGCTGAAATGATCCGTCAGGACAAGTTCTCCATCGTATGCTGCTCAGCAAACAACCTTGAAGAGGACATCATGAATCTTGTAGCACACACTCATTATTACAGAGTGCCTGGTTACAGAAACCTCACCGCAGAGCAGGAGCAGGAACTTCTGAACAACCACTACAACCGTGTTACCGACACCTGCATCCCTGAGGAGGAGGCATTCCGCCGTCTCGAGGGCGCACTCGTAGATGTATGGAACAAGGCAAAGGCAGAAGGCAAGAGATACCTTCCTTACGAATATATTTACCAGATCCTCAGAAGCGGCGTTCTCGAAAAATACTATGAGATCGACCCTAAGGACAGCTGGGTACTCGCAGCCTGCGAAAAGAACATTCCTATCATCTGCCCTGCATGGGAAGACTGCACCACAGGAAACATCTTCGCAGCACACTGCATCAAGGGCGACTTCACACCGGATCTCGTAAAGAACGGTATCGAGACAATGCTCTTCCTCGTTGACTGGTACAAGAAGAATGCTGTAGGCGCAGGCGTAGGATTCTTCCAGATCGGTGGCGGTACAGCAGGTGACTTCCCTATCTGTGTCGTTCCGATGATGGAGCAGGACCTCCAGTGGCACGGCACTCCGCTCTGGTCATATTTCTGCCAGATCTCAGACAGTACCACATCTTACGGTTCTTACTCAGGAGCTGTTCCTAATGAGAAAATCACTTGGGGCAAGCTCGCACCTGAGACACCTAAGTTCATCGTGGAGTCAGACGCTACCATCGTAGCACCTCTCATCTTCGCATACGTTCTCGGATGGTAATCCATTCTTGAGGCATAAAATATTACGGGGCTGATTTATAAGAATCGGCCCCGTTTTTTTATCTCGATATGTAACCCTCACTACTGGTGAGCAGGTCTCAGCAAGTCGAGAACGACCTTCACCGGATTGAACGTATCCAGCGGAACTTCCACAAAGCTGGTATTCCAGTCACTCATCGAGCCGTTCCACAAGCCGGGGAGCTCAAGAGCCTTAAGCTCACGTCCCTGATAACTCTTGGAACTGATGAAACCGGCATCCTCATCCACATAGTCCAGAAGATTGAACTTCTCACCTTTATAATTCCTGATGCAGCAGACGAGGTCCACCGGATTAAAATGGGTGGCGTGGGCTAGAATATCCCGGGACCGGTCATCGTTCATATTGATCTGCACGCTCTCGAGAATCTGAAGATTTGAGGAGCCGTCCATACCTGCGATGACAAACGGGCCTCCGCCAGGTTCACCCTGGTTGCGCACCATACCGCAGACACGAATCGGCCTGTTCAGCTTGGACCTGAGCAGCTCCACCCTGTCCTCGATACTGCGTGTCAGAGGCAGCTGAATGCAAAGCTCGGCGTCCAGGAAAGACTCCACCTTGTCGCAAAGCTGGCGGCAGGCATCTGACTTGACATCGGAGATGACATCGAACTGATGCAGGTATGAGAATATCTTGTCCCTGAGTTCCAGGCACTTGCCCATAAGAACCTTCTTGTACTTGGCAGTAACCGGGAGAAAACGCTCATTGGACACATTGTCGATATTCTTGATGGAAACCAGCTCGTCATCCAGCTCATTGAGATTATATATCAATGCCCCATGACCTGCCGGTCTGAACAGAAGCTCACCGTCCTCGTCACGGAAAGGCCTGTTCTTCAGATCCACGGCAACAGTGTCGGTGGACTTGTTCTGGAAAGTGAACGAAACATTGAACTTGACCCCGTATTTCTTCTCATAAACAGCCTTCACCTCTTCCAGAGCCTGCTCGAACAACGGCTGGAACTCAGGCGATATCGTGAAGATGATATTGGCGGAACCGTCCGCATTCCGCATATACTCCTGCGCCTCGACAAGATGCTCCGCAAATGCAGTACGGCATTCGTCAGCATATCTGTGGAAACGGATAACGCCCTTAGGCTTGGAACCGTAGCCCAATCCCTTGTCTGTCAGCACTTTCTCTGCAACATCCTTTCTATAATCCGCAGAATCCTCAGGCTCACCGAACATTGACTCAGTATAGAAAGCGAAATCCTTTATCCGGCCCGCGAGCTGCCCGACAGGCGAATCCGTACCAGGATCACCGCCATTCTCGAGAGAGGCAAGCCCGGAAAATATATCCTTGAACATTCTGGAAGCGGCACCTGAAGCCGGCACGAATTTGCACTTGCCGTGCACAGAGGCATTGTCACAATAAGCCACGGCAGCATCAGCCTCTTCCGGAGTCAGCACCTTGATTCCACGATGTGGAGTCGCAGGCGAAACAATGTTCATCCACGGAAAGCCTTTCTTGAAACGCTCCACCTGAGCTTCCACTGTCCTGACTGAAGAGCCACGCTCCTCGATTTTTCTAACATCTTCTTTCTCAAACATATAGCTATCAGTTTTAGTCAATATAAACTTCTCTGCGATATTTGTATTCCGACCTCAGCTTGTCGAAATCTTCAGGATTCAGCCTGAGCATGAAATCGTCCGTGAAAATCGGATAATTGTACTGCAGCATTGCCGCAATCTCTCCCTGTCCGAGTCCCTTCAAATCGAGCTTTACCGCCTCATTTTCAGGCAGATCAGTCTTAGGGAAGAACTCATACAGAGCAGTAATCCCGAAATAGTGGGCAACAGCGCGCACAGCCGCTGCCGTACCGTTCTGCTTGCCCTGATACGAATAACCGGCAATATGCGGAGTCGCTATCGCAGCCATATCCATCAGTTCCCTGTCGATATCAGGCTCATGATTCCAGGTGTCAATGATGACCGGCCCGAGCTTCGGCATGGCCTCCTTCAACGCCTCATCACACACCACCTCACCTCTCGAAGCATTGATGAAGAACGCTCCCGGCTGCATCAGCGAGAAGAAATGCCTGTCCGCCATTCCACGCGTCGTCTCATTGAGCGGAGTGTGCATCGTGACAATCTGCGAATTCGCCAGAAGATACTCCAGGTCGCAGAAACCGAACGGGCCTTCCGCCTCAGCACGTGGAGGGTCGCATTTGAGAATCTTGAAGCCCAAAGCCAAGCCCATCCTCTCTATCAATGAACCCACATGTCCCACTCCGACAATTCCGATAGTGTCGCCCTCCAAGTTGATCGCCCTGCGCGAAGCCAGTCCGTACAATGCAGAGAAAACATACTCCATCACTCCCCCGGCATTGCAGCCCGGAGCATTCCTTACGGTAATTCCATGGGCGTCGCAATAAGGAAAGTCAATGTGGTCCGTACCGATGGTGGCCGTGGCAATGAACTTCACCGCCGAGTCGTCCAACAATTCCGCATTGCACTTGGTCCTGGTCCTGATGACCAGAGCATCTGCATCTTTCACATCCGCAGCGCAGATATCCTCCCCGGGGATGTACTTCACATTGGCATACGGCTCGAAGACACCCTCCATAAAAGGGATGGCGCTGTCGGCCACGACATTAAATTTAGGTTTAGGTTCCATTCGGTTCCTCCAATATATTTATTTCAATATCAATATTTTAAGCGGTTCGCGTCCTTGCCGTCCATTATACAGGGGATCGGCCTTCACTTCATTGTTAATCGCCTCCACTATGGCCAACCTGTTATAAAACAGCTGGTTACGCACCACGGAAGAGGAAATGGAGCAGTAAAGTACCCCGTTCTTCATCGACTTGGACAATGTATATGGACCGGCTCCGGTCACCTTGTCCCACGCCCTCATCACCAGCTGATCATCCATCCCGGAAGACAGATGCATTATCCTCAACATCTGCGGAAGGATTTCTCCCAGCTGCGAAGGGTCCTTGCGTTCCAATGACAGACTCTTTCCCTTGTACCTCATCAGATTTCCTCCCTTCTGAAATTGCCGTCCGACGTTTCGAAGTAGGCCCTGTCGTCAGTTATGCTGTCCACAATGCCTGCAAGCCGCACCTTGTTGCTGTCCGTAATGAATATCTGTCCGAAATCATTGCCGGCCACCATCGCCAGAAGCGCGGAAGTCCTGTCCATATCCAATTTGTCGAAAACATCATCAAGAAGCAGCATCGGAGGCACTCCGAAACAGTTCTTCATCAGTTCGTACTGCGCGAATTTCAATGACACCAGAAACGACTTCTGCTGTCCCTGCGAGCCGCAGCGCCTGATGGAATGCCCGTCCATACTGAAAATCAGGTCATCCCTCTGGGGCCCCGCCGAAGTGTAGCCGAGAGCCATATCCTTGTTCCGCACCGATGCGAGCACATCTGCCAGACCTCCCTTCTCCATATCCGACTTATATGAGATGCCTACCGCTTCCCTGCCGCCGGACAATGACTCATAATAACGCTGCACCACTCCGGACAGTTCCTCTATGAAGGCCTTGCGTTTCTCGAATATACGTGACGCGTATGATTCCATACGTCCGTCCATGACCTCCAGGAAATAGATATCAGTAGAGTCTGTTTTCAATGCTGCGTTTCTCTGGCTTAGCAGACGGTTATACTGCTGGACATCAGACAGATATGTCTTGTCCATCTGAGACAGCACCATATTCAGGAAACGCCTGCGGTCCTCACCTGAGTCACTGACCAGTGAAATGTCGTCCGGAGACACCATCACCACCGGCAGTTCACCTATATGTTCAGATATACGCTGGTAAGGCTTGTCATCACGGCGCAGTCTCTTCTCGCCTTTAGATGCGACCTTTATAGAGAATCTCGAGCGCAACTGATTCTGCATCAAGTATGTACCTGATATGGAAAAGCTGTCCGCCCCATAACGGAAATTGTCCTTCTCCGATGTACGGAAAGCGCTCTTGGTCATTGACAGGTACCAGATGGCATCGAGAAGATTCGTCTTGCCCTCCCCGTTGCCGCCGGATATGCAGTTTATATTGGCAGAGAACTCGAGTTCCGCCAATGCAATGTTCCTATAGTCCTGAACTACAAGTTTTTCCAGTATCGCCATCCCACCGTGATAAATTGTCCAAGCAAAGATAACTCATTTCCCGGACTTTTCCGAACAACTGCCGCCACTATATATAAAAGGAGGGCGACCTGACAGGCCACCCCCCACTCAAATAGGTTAGAAGTTTTTATCTTGGTATCTGCGCTCCGCATCCTGGAACAGCGCCGAAGACGTCGAGAGCCTTCTGCCATGGATAACGGTTGAAGTACATGGACACTGAAGAAGTCATCGTACCGGTCATATTCATTCCCATTGCCGAACGGAAAGTGTTGGCTGCGGAATTCGGATTATATGACGTGGTCTCCTTGTAGGAAACGCTCAGGAAACCGTTCAGGTAAGCCTCGTCAATCTTGCCCTTGAAGAGGGCCGGATCGGTGAGCGACTTGTTGCCGCTACTCTCTGCAATAGCCTCTACATCATCGAAATCCTCTACCTTGACTCTGGTGAGCATTCCGCCTCCAGGGATGGTCAGGTCGGTGATACGGTTCAGGAAGAAGATATTGTTCTTCACTGCATCGTGACGTTTCGCCTCGCGGTTGGCGTCGCTGTCAATGTGAGTCCTGTCAAGACCTGCGAAAATGGTCAGACCGATGATGTTGTTCTCGAGAGTACAGCTTGTGCCAGGCTGGAACCTGAAGCCGAAGCCCTGGGACTGGAGGTCCTTGGTGTAAGACCATACGAAAAGAACGGTGTTGTTACGGAAATTCACCTTGGTAATGGCATTAGGATCCGGTCCGCGTACATCCATCGTGGTCACGCGGTTGTTGATGAACGCGCAGTTGTCCACTGTCAATGAACCTTTCAGAAGGCCGCAGATGGTGGTGTTAGGGCCATTCACGAAAGTACAGTTACGCACGAAGACATTGAGATTGTTCACCTTGCCGGCAACACCGTCGAAATAGATGAAGTAAGTCTCCTGGGTATAAACTTCCTTGTTTTCGAGGTTAGGACCACCCTGTCCCTTGGAACCTTCACGCATCATGAACGGAGTCTCCACTCCCTCCGGCCAGCCTTCGCCGCGGAGATTGTAGCCGATGGCATTGCCCTTGTTGAACACGAAACCGTCGATCACGAGGGTAGAGGCAGGTTTTTCAATGCTGCGGATCTGGATGGTTCCGCGTCCCTGTGAAGAGCCGTTGGAATTGTCATCCGGAGCAATGGTGGTAAGATACTTGAGCACATCACGCTCGGAAAAATCCGCATTGTAGCCGCCCATAATCACGAGTGGCTTGTCAATGATGATATTGCCCTTGTTCAGGAGGCCGAAATAGTTGCCTTCCGCAACTCTGATTTCAGAGCCCTCAGAAGCCAGGTCAATGGCCTTCTGGATGTTCTTTACCGCTGTTGAAGGACTGAGTCCGTCATTCTTGTTGGAGCCACTGCGGGACACATAATATGTCGGGCCTGAAGCTCTCGGCACAGCCACAGCACCTGATGATGCTGAGCCGGCATTGTCCACTGCCGTATTCACTTTTTCTGTAGCGTTATTTGCCGCATCCTTCAGTTTCTTCAGAAAACCCTGACCGTTTGAAGGTGTCGTCAAAGCCAAAAGCGATACTGTCAGTGCGACGGTTTTCAATAATGTGGTATTTCTCATAAACAAGAACTGTTAAAAGTAATAGTTGAGCGAAACATTGAAGCCAATGTTTTCAGTTCCATAGAGAACGGCGCTGCTGCCCGGGCTTACAAGGTCATTGTACTGCTCCACTCCTCCTGTCTTGGAAGAGAAGCCTTCGAACTTGGTCCAGGTCTGAGGCTGGAAAATGAACATCACAGGAGTGAAGGTCATGGCACCGGCAAGAGAAATGCGTCCGGTCATGAACCACTCCACACCCATATCGGCATTGATACCGATACCGTGGATGTAACCTACATTGTAACGTCTTGTCGGACGTGCATACGCGATGCCGAGCTGCGACTGGAAGTCATTGAGTGTAGGGTTTTTGGAACCCGCAGGAGCCGGACGTGTCATCGGCATTGACGAAGGCACACGGTTTTCCGGTGTCATGGCGTTGCCGTACTTGAAATTCAGACTTCCGCCTGCGATGGCATAGGTGAGGCCGAATCCCGCAGAGAAGCGGAGAGGGCCTTTTCCTGCCAGATACTGCATACCGACAGAGAGGCTACCGCTGTTGAGATTGGACAGCACCGCATCCGCAACCTGATTCTTGGAATCCGGATTGACAGCCTTGGCGAGGTCATCGTCCACATATTCACGGTAATTGATGTGGCTTCCGTTGAGACCGAGCGTGGCACGGACTGCCCAATTGTCACTCAGGTAATATCTTACGCGGAATGCTGCCAGAGGATCCTGCGAAAGGATGAACATCTGCTTGCTGGACGTTGCCATCCCTTCGATGAAATCACCGGCAAAATCACCATTGTCCGGCTGCATTTTCAGCCTATACGAAAGAGTCGCAGGGTTGAAAGTGACACCGATGGACCAATCGCCGCGTTTTGGTGAGAAATGAGGAGCCTTGTCAGAGTACACATGGTAGCACGTGGTACGCTTGCCTTCAGGGACATTGCTCTCCCCCTGCGCCTTCGCGCCCACGGATGCCAATGTCAATGCCGCAAGACTCAATATCAGAATTTTTTTCATTATAAAGTCGATTAAATGTTAGTTGTTGAAATTCAGACATGCAGACATCTGTCATGCAAGACATGAAGAGCATTACGGCTGAACAAGTCCAGGCTTGGAAATATATGCAGCAGGTTTCATGTCAAGCTGGAAATAGGCTGCAGTGCCACAAGTAACCGATTTGGCAACCTCCGCATGGAAATACGTGTTGCCGGTGTGTTTGTCTGTTTTGCCTGTTTCTGATGCTTCTGACTGTGACATTGCGGAGCATTCCACTTTGATTTCCAGATTCTGGCCTACAGGACATCCGATAGTAGTCTCAAAATACCCGTTAGGGAGAGTCTTGATGGCTTTCAATGCATATTCCACATTTCCCTTGTCATCTTTCTGTCCATAGAAAATGTTCACATCCAGACCTACACCTGCAGGAACCGGATCTTTGCCTGTAGGAACGAATCTCACGTGACCGCAGACAATGCTCTTAACCGGAAGGTTGGCTTCCGTAAGGTCAGTAGGATCCACATTCTCGCAGGAAACACAGGCTGTTCCTGCCAATGATACTATAACCATGAGGCATGCAAGTCCTTTCATCTTGGCGATGGACATTTTCCTGAATTCCTTGAGCATAGGTTCCAATGCGAGGGAAGCTTTGCGGGCGCGCAATCCTGCCGCCTTGTTTCCCTTCTTCTCCTGTGCTGTAGCGTCGCGAAGCATCGACTCCGCCGCCTTCTTGATTTGTTTTAAGAGTTCTTCCATAATAAAGTGTGTATTAATTGATTAATTCTTTTAATTATAACTTATATCTATAGTTTTCGTATTGCCGAAATCATCGAAAAGAACCACCCTAGTCGGACTGGAAGCCGTACTGCTCACAGGATTAAATCTCACATAGTTAGCGTGGTACATTGAGTATTCGGATTGTTCTCCTACAGAATTAGTGATTCTGGCCTCAGGAAAATAATAATACACTTGATAAGAAAGCGTCCAACGTATTGTAACATACGGTGTTTCCCCAGGACGCGGAGGAGTAACATTAAGATAAAGTCGCTCGTCTTTGCCATTATTATATTTTACCTCATCTGAGTGACTATAGCCGCCCGAATGAGTAGTAACTCTAAATATAGTAGATGAATCAAATTTCACGAGCTCACGTATATAGAACAGATTATACAATGATGTCCCATAATCATCCTTAACAGTAATCCCGTATTGTTCTGGAGCATCGTCTCGCGGCGGATATCCATTTACAAAAACACTAAACACATTGTACTTCTCATATGAAGGAGAAAAATCATTTACGTATTGGTTGTTCTTACTCTTTTCTATCGCAGATGCCCAAACTTGATAGTAATAAGCTTTATCTACAACAGGTGCCCCCGTTTCAGATGTCGCAATTTTAATTTTAGTCGAAATATTAGGTCTCAATGGCACCCCAGATGTAGCTTCTTTCCAACCACTATTGGTCGGATTCAATTCAGTATAACTATAATAGAGTTTCGCACCCTTTGGGAAATGGAACGCGGCAGATTGAATATCCAGAGTCTGTTCCTGTCCTATTTCATCCTCCACAGTGATAGTCACAGATTCCATCTTTTTATTAGGCGTAAATTCGAAATATGAGATAGTGTTGGTACTATTAGTCGAAATATTTACACTTCCATAAGAATTCAATTTTTCCAAACCGGACCATTTCACCCCAGCAAGTGTAACAGGCACTTTTTTATTTCCGTAAAGTGCCACCACTGCTTTGTTACCGATATCTACTTTCGCATCTTCGTAGAACATTTCGCTGTTCACTTTGGCGCACAATGTGTTTCTGCCGAAAGCTATCGGACTGTAGATGATGATCTTATGCTTTAGTTGGTTGCCGGCATCATCGGTGCAGACAAGGGTTGCCGTCTTGCTGCCGCTGAAAGTAGTAGTAGAAATCGGAGCGACGACAACACCGCTGGCACCGACTGGGGTAAGACTGCATTCACACGAAGGAGATTCGATTGTCCACTTGAAATTAGTGAATGTGGAGATGTAATTTCCGGAAGCATCCATAAGGCCGAATGCTTCATCGTTTCTGCCGTCATATGATGCACGGATTGTCGTGCTTTCACCTACAGGCTCAATCTTGCCACCCACCCGGATACAGATCTTCGTTCCCGCCGGGAATGAAGCCTTGGATACCTTGACAGTGAATTTACGTGTATGCTCTCCGCTTTCGTCGGTCGCTGTGATTTCAGCGGAACCATACTCGCCAAATGTCTTTATCATCGCCCATGGAGAAAATCCGACGCCGTCACTTGATGCCGACTCGACCTTGGCTACGGATTCATTGCTGCTGGTCCAGACGGCATTGACCGCAGGAAACATCTGCACTTGCATAGTGGCATTTCTGGCCATTTCCTCCACATCGTTTACAGGAGTTTCCGAATACATCCGGCAAATCTTCGTATCGGATGTAAAATCATGCTTCTGTCTGGTGATGGTAAAGGTTTTCGTATAGACATTGTCATCCTCTTTCAGAGATACGGATACCTTGGCAGCCCCGACCTCGGACTGTTCCTCGACCATAAGAAGAATCTTACTTTCGCTGCGTTTATATTTGGTTATGGAAACGATTCCCGAATTTTCATTATAAACCTCCACCGAGGATTCAAGAAGGCTGCTTCCATCTACTCTGATCATTTCAATTGAACGTTTCCCATCTTCTGAAGGCATACCTATATCAGTGATGTCGAAAGAGTCATCGTTCAGAATCTCCACATAACCGCTTTCACCTGATATTGATCTCCTCATGAGCTTGAAGATTGCTGGATAGACCGTAACCTCGATTTTCTGTGACGCGTCCGAATTATTATATGGAGTCACCGAGATCTTGCATCCTCCCTCTTTCTTGGCATTGACAAAAGCCTTACCGCTTTCAATGACTACTTCTGCGATTTCCGGATTGTCCGATTTCCATTCCAGCGACGCGGCATTGGCCTTGGCAGGTTCCACTGTCAGTTTTATAGGCGTCGGCATGTCCATGTATGCGCTCATTGTCTTAGGGACGCTGAAACTGGTGACCGGAATCGGCACCACCTGCACGTCCAGGGTAGCCGAGACGTTGCCGCATTTAACAGTGATGACGGTATTTCCCGGTGCAATGGCTGTCACTTGGCCGTTGAACACTTCCGCTATGTTTGTATCAGAAGAGGACCATTCCATGACTGCAGTAGCCGCCGCACTCTCAGGAACAGTGGCATACATTATATATCCAGTCTGGCCTTGGGAAAGGACCATGGACGCTGATGCAGGATCCACGAAATATATCTTTTCGAGGGTATCTCCTCCCCCTTTTTCCTTTTTGCAGGAAAATGCGCATGCAAGCGACAGGAGTACTGCGACTGCTGCCGTAAAGTGCCGCATTGGATTTTGGATAATTTTAGGTATCATGACAAATCTGTATTTTTAGTGTCTGGCTAAGTTTATCGCCATTTATAACGTTTTTGCAAATGTAGAGCATCGGAACATTGAAACCTATAGGTAATTATACGTATTTTTCATTACGTAGGTAATCTCAAATCCGACTTTTTTTCACAACTGCCACATAAAAAGGCATTTTTTTATTTCCGAAAACCCATTGATTTTTATTAGATTTGCGATTACGGTCTGACGGACCACCACAATACAAGAAAAACTGATGAACAAGATACTCACGATACTGATAACGGTTCTGACAGCGTTTAACCTTCAGGCCGCAGACGTTGACTCACTTTTCACCCGATGGGAAAGCCTTACCGGAAGCCGGCGCGTGCGTACTGGTAATGAGCTTCTGGAGTTAGGCTACAGGGAGGGCATCATCCCGGAAAAACACACATACGGAAGAAGCCAGGCCATAGAATCCGAAGCGCGGATCTATGATATGATGTCGTGTTGGTATTTTGCCAATGACAAGTTCGACGAGGCATTGTCCGTGGCGCTCATGGCATTGCCCCTGTGCGAAAAATGCGATGACGAGACTCTGCTTGGCGACTGTATCAACAATATCGGTATCATCTACCAGCGCAAGGGAATGTTCGGTCAGGCCATAACCTATATGGAACGCGTTTACAGGCTGGACCTGAAATCAAAGAACAAGAGCGGAATGAGTTCCACGATGAACAATCTCGCGACTCTGTATCTCGCGACCGGTCAGGCCGAGACGGCATTGGGCTATGTTCTGCCGGCGATTGACATCGAAAGGGAAAGCGGTGACAGACAGCGGCTTGCGATCAGGCTCGGTCTCGCCTCAGACATATGGCTCGAAATGGGACACAGTGAGAAAGCATTGTCCTGCGTGGAAGAGGCATATCAGCTGGACAGCCAGGACAAGCGGGAAGGTAAGGCCGCGATCAGACTTTCCCAGAAAGCGGCGGTGCTGATTGCCAGAGGGGAGGACATTGAAGCGGAAAAATGCATTCTCAAGGCCATTCCTATCTTGGAGCAGAAAAACAATATCACGTCTCTGGCCATCTGTTACAACCAACTGGGGCATCTTTACTATAAGTCGGAGCTCTACAAGCAGGCCGAGAAAACTTACAGGCAGGCCAGCGAATATGCATTGAAATCCGGAAGCGACTATGTCAGAAAGAAGGCGCTGAGCGGTCTGTGGCTATGCCAGAAGCATCTTGGCAGGCTGTCGGACGCTCTGGAGACTCTTGAACAATACACCCAGCTTTCGGAGAAGATTTCCGAGGACAGGGCAGACTCGGCCGTGGAGAATTTCCGGGTAAGATAAGATATGAGACGAAGGAAAAAGAGGAGGACCTGATCCGTGAGCAGGAAATGTCCAAGACCAGATTTGCCATAATGATGTGCCTGGGTGTTTTCTGCATAATGCTGGCTATTCTGCTGGCCCTGTCATGGAGGATGCTCATCATCAGACGCCGCCAGGCAAGGATCCTAACCAAGAACGACGAGGTGAAGAGCAAGCTGCTGTCGCTGGTGCCGACGATAAAGGACAAGCCTGAGGCTGCCCAGCTGAAGGAGATTGTCAATGATATAGAGACGATGGATGATGTCCCGAAGATGACCAGCCGCGAGCTCGAGGTCATCAGGTTGTGCTGCAAAGGCAGGACGTCCAAGGAAATTGCCGGCAGGCTCAATGTCTCAGTCCGAACTATCGACACTCATAAGAGCAACATTTTCAAGAAGTTGAATATCTCAAGCACGGTGGAACTGGTCAGATACGCCGCGAAGGCCGGTCTTTATACTCCGACTGTATCCGGCCACGAGGACACGCCTGACGCATCAAAACAGCCTAATTCATAAAAACATTGTGAATTTCCCGTAATTTTTATACATTTGCGGACTATTATGCGCTTGCCGCATTGAAACGAAATAAAAAACATAAGAAAATATGGCACAAGAAACTCTTAAAGATCAGGAGAGACTGCAGAACGAGCAGGTTGCAGAAAAAGTATCTTCTGTAGAAAAATTCTTCAATGAAAACAAAAAAATCATTTGGGGCTGTCTCGGCGCAGTCATCGTAGTCGGTGTTGCAGTTCTGTGCTACCAGAAGTTCTACGCTCAGCCGCAGAAAGCTGAGGCTGCAGAGCAGATGTATCAGGCAGAAGCCAATTTCCGCGCCCAGAACTATGACCTCGCACTCAACGGAGACGGAAACGTGCTCGGTTTCAGCCAGGTCATTGACCAGTACGGCTCTCATGCCGGTGCTGCTGCGTATTTCTATGCAGGTGTGTGCGAACTTCAGCTCGGCAAATTCGAGGAGGCCCTCTCCTACCTCAGCAAATACAACGGAAAGGATGAGATTCTGAAGGCAAGAGCGCTTGCTTGCAAGGGTGACGCTTATGCAGGACTCGAGAAATACAAGGAAGCTGTAGGATGCTACGAGAAGGCTGCAGGTGTTGTGGACAACATGTTCGCTGCCGCTTATCTTCTGAAGGCAGGTGTCGCATGCGAGGAACTCGGTGATGACGCCAAGGCTCTTTCTTTCTACAAGAAGATCAAGGACCAGTATCCTCAGTCAATGGAAGGCTACGATATCGACAAATATATCAGCAGAATAGAGAACAAATAGATTATGGGAAGAGCTTTTGAGTTCAGAAAAGAGAGAAAGATGAAGCGTTGGGGCCACATGGCCAAGACCTTCACCAAAATCGGAAAAGAAATTACTATCGCTGTCAAGCAGGGCGGTCCTGATGTGATCGGCAACCCTCGTCTCCGTGCGCTCATCGCAGAGGCAAGAAACGAGAACATGCCTAAGGACAATATCGAGAGAGCCATCAAGAAGGCTACCGACAAGAGCCTCGGTGATTTCAAGGAGGTTACTTTCGAGGGTTACGGCCCGTTCGGTGTCGCTTTCCTTGTTGAGACTGCTACAGACAACAATACCAGAACAGTGGCCAATGTCCGCAGTTATTTCACCAAATGCGGCGGCACGCTCGGAACAAGCGGAAGCGTAAGCTTCATGTTCGACCACAAGTGCGTGTTCAGAATCAAGTACCAGGAAGGTCTTGACATCGATGAACTCCAGCTTGCACTTTGCGACTACGATGATGACCCTGAGGTGTTCATCGAGGAACAGGAGGATGAGGACGAGAACATCACCAAGAACGTAGTGATCTATGGTGCCTACGAGTCTTACGGCGGTATCCAGAAGTTCATCGAGGACAACGGCTACGAGCTCGTATCCGGAGGTTTCGAGAGGATTCCGAACACTGAACTGAAGGATGTAACTCCTGAGCAGCGCGAGACATTGAACAAGCTCACCGATCTTCTCGAGAACGATGACGATGTCACCAACGTTTACAGCTTGATGAAACCGGCAGAGGAATAATTCGTCTGCACGACAATAAAATAAAGGATTCACCCCGACTGAGATTCGTTTCAGCCGGGGTCGTTTTTTGCACATTCGCATTTGGACGAAATAATTGTTATATTTGCAGGTTGTTAGATTCGAGTATTACTTAATAATATATACAGCACAAATGAGTATCCAGCAGGATAATATCAAGAAACTGGTCGAGCGCAGAGCGGCAGCCGCTATGGGCGGTGGACAGAAACGCATCGATGCACAGCACCAGAAAGGAAAACTCACTGCGCGTGAGAGAATAGCATTGCTCCTGGACGAGGGCAGCTTCGAAGAATTCGACATGTTCGTACAGCACCGTTGCACGAATTTCGGAATGGAGAAACAGCACTTCGACGGAGACGGAGTGGTTACCGGACAAGGAACTATCGACGGAAGACTGGTTTATGTCTTCGCACAGGACTTCACGGTATCCGGAGGTTCTCTCGGAGAAGTTATGGCGCAGAAAATCTGCAAGGTTATGGATATGGCCACGAGAAACGGTGTGCCATGCATCGGCCTGAACGACTCGGGCGGTGCCAGAATTCAGGAAGGAATCAATTCATTGGCAGGATTCGGTGAAATTTTCGAAAGGAACATCCTCTCGTCAGGTGTGGTTCCACAGATTTCAGGAATTTTCGGACCTTGCGCCGGCGGAGCAGTCTATTCACCGGCATTGACCGACTTCACCATCATGGTGAAGAACACTTCTTACATGTTCCTTACAGGCCCGGCAGTGGTCAAGAGCGTGACCGGCGAGACAGTGTCCTCTGAGGACCTGGGCGGCGCGAGCGTTCATGCCACCAAGAGCGGTGTGGCACATTTCGCGGCCGAGAACGATGAGGACGGCATCCGCATCATAAAGGAGCTCCTCAGCTACATTCCGCAGAACAATATGGAGGAGGCTCCGGTTGTTCCGACCAATGACCCTGTCAGCAGGACTGACGACGCATTGAACGAGATTATCCCGGACAATCCGAACAAGGCCTACGACATGTACTATGTCATCCGCAGCATTGTCGATGACGGCAAATTCTTCGAGGTTCACCAGTCATATGCGAAGAATATCATCGTGGGTTTCGCCCATATGAACGGACGCAGCGTAGGTATCGTGGCGAACCAGCCTAAATATCTCGCAGGCGTATTGGACATCAATGCTTCCAGAAAGGCGGCGCGTTTCGTTCGTTTCTGCGATGCCTTCAACATTCCTCTTGTCACTCTGGTTGACGTGCCTGGCTTCCTCTGCGGAACCCAGCAGGAATACGGAGCCATCATTGCCAATGGAGCGAAACTCCTCTATGCTTACGGAGAGGCTACTGTGCCTAAGGTGACAGTGACATTGAGAAAGTCATACGGAGGAGCACATATCGTAATGAGCTGCAAGCAGATACGTGGCGACATAAATTACGCCTGGCCTTCTGCCAACATCGCAGTCATGGGTGCTGACGGTGCCGTGCAGATTCTTTACGGTAAGGAAATCAAGGCCGTGGAAGATCCTGCCGAGCAGGCTAAGCTTGCCGAGGAGAAGAAAAATGAGTACAATGACCTCTTCTGCAATCCTTATCAGGCAGCCAAGATGGGCTACATTGACGATATCATTGAACCGAGAAATACGAGATTCCGCGTTATCCGCGCATTGGAGCAGCTCGCCGGCAAGAAGCAGACTCTTCCAGCCAAGAAGCACGACAATCTTCCACTATAAAGCAGACGGACAATGAAACGTATATTATTGACAATCAGTACAATCCTTGCGTTTTCGATAGGTTCCGCCCTGGGTCAGAATGTCAGTGACCTGATAATTTCAGAGGTTCTGGCAGAGCCGGACAGTACCGGCATCGTGGATGACTACGGAAGACGTAACGGATGGATTGAGATTTTCAACAAGTCTCAAGGGACGGTCAATTTCGGCGGCTGTTTCCTGTCCAATGACAGGAACAACCTGAAAATGAGCCTGATCCCGAAAACTGACAGCAGGACCAGAATAGGTCCTCGCCAGACGGTTCTGTTCTACGCAAGCGGAAACGGAAAGGAGGGTACGTACTATGCAGATTTCAAGGTAGCGAAAGGCTCTACGGTCTATCTGGTCAGCAATGACGGACGCACCGTTATCGACTCTCTTGAAGTTCCGGCAGCACTCTCTGCAGGCAAATCCGTAATCAAACTCGCCCACGACCTCCGCCAGATGGAATTCGTGACTGAGGCGGAGGCGGCTGTACCTACGCCGGGCTCAGTAAACGGGTCCCAGAACGTGGAGACCGGAAGCCAGAGAATGGAAAAAGAGGATGAGCACGGGTTTGTTCTTACACTCGTGTCGGTATCGGTGGTATTTACAGCGCTCATCATCCTTTGGTGGCTGTTCAGCCTCCTGGGAAAGGTGTCCGGCGGTGAAGGCAAGAAATCCTGCACATGCAAGAAAGAGAGCCGTGCCAAAGCAGGCAAATCCGGAAAGATGACATCTGAGACTGCCGCTGCGATAGCAATGGCATTGGACCAGGAAATGAACGGCGAGGTGTATGCGGCCATAGCTGCAGCTCTGCATCTCTATGCTGAAGAGTCCGTACACGACAAGGAAAGCTTCGTCATCACGATTCAGCACAAGCAGAGCAGCTGGAACAGCAAGGAACAGAATTTCAGGCAATTGCCGAGATAATCAACAGATAAAAAAACAATAATTATGAAAGAATATAAATTCAAGATCAATGGAAATGACTACAATGTAGCTATCAATTCCACCAACGGCAACCTTGCTGACGTTACTGTCAATGGCGTGTCATATCAGGTTGAGATGGAGAATGCCATGCCTGCTGCTGCGCCAGTTCAGGCTGCACCGGTGGCCGCTCCGGTTGCCGCACCTCAGGCCGCTCCGGTTCAGGCTGCTGCTCCTGCTGCAAAACCTGCCGGCGAGGGCAAACCAGTAACTTCTCCGCTTCCTGGAGTCATCATCGAAGTATCTGTAAAAGAGGGTGATACCGTGGCTGCAGGACAGAAAGTGGCGGTTCTCGAGGCAATGAAGATGGAGAATGAAATCCAGGCTGACAGAGCGGGCGTCGTGACCAAGATCAATGTAAACAAAGGCGATTCAGTGCTGGAAGGCGCCGCTATCGTAACTATCGCATAATTCCCTGCTTATGGATCAGATAATAAGCAGTTTACAGCAATTCTGGGAGTTCACGGGCTTCTGCAATATGACTTGGCAGCACCTCGTGATGATTGCCATCGGAATTGTCTTTATAACATTGGCCATTGTCAAGGAATGGGAGCCTCTGCTCCTGGTGCCGATCGGCTTCGGTATGATCATCGGAAATATCCCAATGTTTCCGGGACTGAATATCGGAGTCTATGAGGACGGCTCTGTGCTGAACATCCTTTATCAGGGTGTGCGCCAGGGATGGTATCCTCCGCTGATTTTCTTAGGAATCGGCGCAATGACGGATTTCTCCGCACTTATCTCTCAGCCGCGCTTGATCCTTATCGGCGCTGCTGCCCAGATGGGAATTTTCGGAGCATATCTGTTGGCATTGTCAATGGGATTCATGCCTAATGAGGCCGGCGCTATCGGTATTATCGGTGGTGCAGACGGTCCTACCGCGATTTTCCTTTCGTCCAAGCTCGCTCCGGACCTTATGGGTGCGATTGCCGTTTCGGCTTACTCATATATGGCACTTGTTCCAGTCATCCAGAAGCCTATCATGCTTCTGCTTACGACCAAGAAGGAAAGGCTTATCCGTATGCCGTCTCCTCGCGTTGTAAGCCAAAGGGAAAAGATCATTTTCCCGATTGTGGGCTTCCTCACGACTGCATTCATCGTCCCTTCAGGTCTCCCGCTTCTGGGTATGCTGTTCTTCGGTAACTTACTGAAGGAGAGCGGAGTGACAAGGCGTCTTGCAGAAACGGCAAGAGGACCGCTCATCGACGTCATCACGACATTGATCGGTCTTACTGTGGGCTGCTCGACTCAGGCTGACAAATTCCTTTCAGCGACATCCATCAAGATTTTCGTGCTCGGTCTTCTGTCGTTCATCATTGCTACGGCCTGCGGTGTCCTGTTTGTGAAGTTCATGAACTTGTTCTGCCGTGAGGGACACAAGATCAATCCGCTTATCGGCAATGCCGGTGTATCCGCAGTGCCTGACAGTGCCCGCGTTTCCGAAATGGTAGGACGTGAGGCTGACCCGAGCAACCATCTTCTGATGCACGCCATGGGCCCGAACGTAGCCGGAGTCATCGGCTCAGCAGTAGCTGCCGGCATCCTCCTCGGCTTCCTCGGCTAGCCCCCGCGTATTCGGCAATTCATTCTACAACTCGTCCGTAAAATTACACACGTTTACGGACGAGTTGATTTTTCAGATTTTAGTCGTATATTCCTGTCTTTGACACTTTGATTTTAAGATATAGAAGCCCCAGAACGCTATGATGGCGATCCCCGGGCTTTTTCTGTTTTGCAAGTATGTAATGCATCGACTTTAATGCATCGACGGTGATTTCACGGTTCTACGGAATAAGGTTGTTTGGGGAAGACTGAGGAAGCCTGGGGGCACGGGGGCAAAAGGCGGGTTTTCGCACACGTGAATCTAATGACGTAGGCAAAAGAGGCGATTCTGCCCCCGTGACTGCTCAAAAACTGCATGACGTGTGCAGAAAGGCCGTATTTGCACAC
>ULSR01066759.1_pt1 | contig 20139 bp, 18 predicted proteins | sample 1956861 | NCBI WGS metagenome assembly ULSR01 (sample SAMEA4835713, study PRJEB28245) | human gut metagenome | biome: gut microbiome; material: fecal sample | place: Denmark | collected 2008 | reverse complement strand
CAATACGGATGTTGTCACCCTGATTGATGGTCCTGTATGACTGGTAGTGATTATGCTTGCTCTTAAATGTCGGATGTGCAGCTTGCTTCTGAAAAAAGTTTACAAACCCTCTGTCAAGGTCACGTAAAGACTGTTGCAAAGCAATAGAATCTACTATTTTCAGGAAAGAAAAGTCTTTACATTTTTTCAGTTCCGTCAGCATTGTGGAAGTCTGGGAATAGCCGATTTTATTACCATTTTCATAGGCTGCATTACGCATAGCAAGACCTTTGTTGTAGATGAGTCTGCAACAACCGAGTGTCTGATTGATTAAATTTTTCTGTTCCCTATTTGGATAGATTCTGAATTTAACACCTTTTTGCATCAGCCTTGTTTATCCTTTTGTCTTTGTGAAGTTTTCTGGTTCTCAATATACTGTTTGATGACTTCGAGTGGTCTTTGCGTAAATTCGATGGACGTGTCTTACATCCCCATAGCTAAAGCTAGGGGTTTTACGACACATTTGGATAAAGTTACCGGTTCCCTATATAAACAAAACCAAGCACACGAGATGCTTGGCTGTTTGTTGAAAAGTCTTACGACGGTTCAACTGGTTATAATTTTCTCAGCAAGTTAATTATAGCACTGTTGTTAGACTTTCGCAAGCAGTAGCCTTGACATTTTTTATAGCTGCGTGCTATGATCGTATCAGTGATCGTGTTGCAGAAACCCGAGAGGACTGCATCCCAAAAGAGACTCTTGCGAGAGTCTCTTTTTTTAGAATTTTCGATAATTCACGGTTCATGTCCCACGGAAGTAGCTGATTTTATTTTATGCCAAGGCGCAGCAACGCGCAACCCATTATCCAGGACGAGATTTAATTCAGATAATGTGCATAGCGTCACAGTTCCGTATACCGTATTTCCATAAATATCAGTTGATTTTACTTTGCTGCCGATCTCAAACTTAAAGGGTTCCATATCATACCTCCATCCTGATCGTCGAATACATTTCCAACGATTCTTGCTGATCCGACTATCTCTTCTAATGGTACTCTTTCGTGAGTCAGGCTTTCGGCATAAAATCCATCCCCGTCATTTTTGATCACTCTAACGGTAGGCTGATCCGAACTTTCTTCTGCAATCAAGTCGCCCTCAAAAATGTTTTCTCCAAAGATGTCTGTTTTTTGGGTGTTAAGAAGAAGGGTGACCATATTTAACGGAACCCCTATGCAAATATCGTTTATCAAAAGTTCCACCTGTTGCGTCTTTCGATCTACGCCGCATACATCGTATATGCGCTCATGCTCTTTATAGAATGCTCTTTCAATCATCGGTAATCTGATATCCTTTCTCTTTTGCTTTGAAACTTATGTGCGCTCATTGGTTCCAAGACTGATCCGGACCGCTCGTAGTTTCTGGTGCACATACTGTTTGGTACATCCATGGTTTTTTGCGATTCGTTCGTACATCATTCCGGAAAGGCGTTCCCGGACAAACTCTTTCGTCTGCTCGGTTAAATCTAATTTTTCGTATCCATAGTATTCTGTAGCTATTTTTTCTAAGGCAGCAGCACTTTTGGGCTTATCGCAAATCCATTCAAGATCCGAAAGCCGTGTTGATCCTTCGGTCTTAAAATGCAGATGCGTATAATTGTTAGGATTGTCGATAAATGCAGTCGCATAGATCTTATAATAATCCATGCGAATCGGCTTCCCCTGGAGCGAGCACGCCTTTACTTTCTTTCTTTGCTTGGAAATCACCCCTTTACAATACATCATATCTTCATTGCGGGAGTAGCACTCTCCCTCCCGATTGATATAGTATGCGCCGTCTGCAACATTCCGGTAGCCATTCTCGATCAAATAAGTTTCCGACCTCTTTAAACGGGCATAGTTTTTGGCAGTCAATTCTTTTTGGGTAATATAAGCAAGGTTGTCTAAGGAAATATTTGTCTTATCTTCATCATTGAAGCTTAAGAGCACTCGCCCGGTAGGCTTTTCCATAAATGCTTCCGCAAACAGCTTGTGGACATAATAGATATGTCCATCATCAAGACGAACAGCCCGATACCCCTTAGTTGCAAATTCGCGGCATGGCATCCATAAGTCTCCGCTTTTCTTGAAAACCTGCGCATCCTTTGTAATATAAGCTTCTCCGCCCAATACGAAGGACCCTTCCATGCTTTTTAACTTTTCTGTGGTATATTCTGAAATCGTTGTTTTTGTGCTAGTCATAAAATTATTCAATCACCTCGTTTTTAATTCTGCAAGTGGAAATACTTGGTTATCCTACGGTGTATTACCTTGTTAATGCGTCACTAGCCACCGACAATGCGTCATACATATACAAAGCAGCCGGCGTCAAGTTTTAAAAATCTTCCAAAAAGAGACACGCGTTGAAGCTGCTGTACATTGTCGATAGCTTCAAATAAAACTTTCATGCTTCCATAAAAGTCAACCATCGACTTTCCCCTGGAAATAGACACATACGGGATTGCGCGATAGATCATGTGTTTGTGCCGATCAAAAAGGCAGGATATCACAGCTGATGCTTCGGACCCCTGTGACTTGTGAACCGTAGAGGCATATGCGAGCGTGAGATATTTGAAATCGGCGCTCTCATATTTGATATCATTTTTATTGAACCGAACATAGACTATCTTTTCCTTATTTGAGGAAATGATATCCTGGACGATCCCAATATCGCCATTTGATGCATCTTCTGTGTTTTTTTCAATCCACATAACTAAATCACCTTTCCGGATGTGATATCCATTAGCGGATATTTCCGGCGCATAGTCATCTGTCTTTGGGTTTAGCTTCTGCTGAACAAGAGTATTCATGCGCTCTACGCCGCAAAACCCTTTTTTATATGGGCAAAGACACATAACATTGCCGAGTCCGTATTTATGCGTTTGCTCGACAACACGATCTACCATTTGAACTTCTGTCTGCTCGTCCATTTCTAACTCGTGGAATTTAAAATCACTTCCATTTTCAATTGCATGTATACCATTGTTGATGTTATGTGCATTCATATAGATCTTTGCATCGGCATCCTGCCTGTGGATGTGTTTTAATTCGGTTACTGGAAAGGCATTGCTTTCAATAATATCCTGCAGAACACGTCCTGCGCCCACACTCGGAAGTTGGTTAATATCTCCAACTAAAACCAAGATACAATCCTTTCCGATATGGGTTAAAAGGCAATGCATCAGTCGAATATCCACCATGGAAAGTTCATCCACAATAATAAGTGTATTTTCAAGAGTAATGTCGTTTTCCTTTTCAAAATCTGCATCCTGAACTAAACCCAGCATATGATGAATGGTTTCTGCCGATTCTCCGATAGATTCCTCCATTCTTCGTGCAGCACGACCGGTTGGTGCCAAAAAGACCTGCTGCATGACAGGAAAGACTTCACTGGCAACATCTTTGATTCGCTTTATAGTAGTAGTCTTTCCAGTTCCAGGCTCTCCGATAATTACGGATACACCATTAGACAGCGCCCGAATAACGGCATCTGTCTGGGTAACGTCCAGAACAAAATCGCCATCTACCTCTGGCTTCACAAGAGCCTTTTCCAATTTTTTCCGAGGTGGTTTATAGGAATATAATTTTTTAAGCATACCTGCGCAAGCTTCTTCCAAACAGTACATGTCATCCGAAAACACGTACTGTTTCACCCCGGTACCGTCTACGTCTAATTTCGCGGAGCGCAGTTCCTTATCCGTAAACATCCGGATCCATTCTTTCTGACTTTCAGTATATTCGTTCAGTTTGAGTGTCAAAAATGTTCGACGCTGCAGCTCCGTAACTTCCATTCCGGTGTTCCCTTCGACTTCACCGTTAATAAGTATGCTGCGAACGCAGGCATTAAAACGTTGTGCGCTATCCTTTGGTTTGTTCAACTTCATGGCGACTGCATCAGCACTTTCAAACGTGATCCCACGAAAAGCAGTCAAAACATATGGATTTGCTGTTACTTTTGCAAGCGCCTCTGTTCCATACCAGTCGTGAAGTTTTTTAGCATAGCGTGGCGGAATATTGTATTCGATCAAGAACTTGGTTATTTCCATCACACTCTTCATGTCGGCATATGATTGTTTAATCTGGACACATTTTTTCTCCGTAAGTCCCGGAACTTCTTCTAACCGATCAATATTTTCATCGAGAACGGAATATGTGTTTTTCCCGAATGAGTCCCAAATGCGTTCCGCACTTCTTTCACCGACACCCTTGAGGAGGCATAAGAATTCAATTACACTTGCCTTGTTTGTTTTGCGTTCCGTTTCATATGAAGAGACGTCAAAATTCAAGCCGTACTTTTCACTTTCACGGAAGGTTCCATACAGAGTGTACGTTGCATTCTTTTCTTTCGGAAGATTGTATCCTACGCAAGTCAAGCGCCCTTTTTCCTTTGTTTTATATAAGAAGATGCAATACCCAGTCTCTTTATTTTCAAAAATTTGGGTTACATATTCTCCGTGAACTTTTGGAGTAACATTCGCGGAAAAATCTGAATTTGCCGGCTGGTGACAATCACGCTCAGCGTTCCGGTCGACACGACGGTTATTCACTTTGGTAATATCGTTAGCTACATAGTACATATATACACATTTGGCACAATATCACGATTTAACACGAGATAGTTCGCCAGTCCTTTCATATTATATGTGTATTATACCATATATATACCATAAAGTAAAGTGAACTATACCACATATCGCTCCAAAGAAAATGAAATGGAAAACATAGTATAGCGCGGGTGCCCCATTATTAGGGGCGCCCGCGCTATATAAAGACGTTGGAAAGGATAAAAGGAAAATGAACCTACACATTATTTATAACACAATATTTAAAAAATGTAAAGTGAATTATACCATATCTACACTCGAAATCTACGCACAAAAGTGCACCCATCTTATGGGTGTGAGGCACCGATTAGATAGGAGTTTTTATACCCATTTTGTAGGTGTTTTTGTACCTGTGAAATAGCGCTTGACGGAAGATAACGGGTTTGTTATATTATATATGTCACATGCAATGGACGCTCTGCATGTCGGTGCTACTAGCAATTCCGGTAGCCATGGATTGAAATATTGGTTATGTTTTTTGTTATTCTTTACGGAAAAGCCGGGATTTCTCGGCTTTTTGCATGTTTAATAATATTACAAAAATAAGGAAAAACCTTCTCACCATATTGACAGCACCCCCTTTTTAAGATTATATTATAGGTGTCATATGCAATGGATGCTTTGCATATCGGATCTACTAGCTACTCCAGTAGGCGCGGATTGAAATATTTATTATGTTTTAATGAGAAAAGCCGGGGAATTCTGGCTTTTTGATGTGTATATGGGTATACTGTTATTGTGACAATATTTAACGTGTTGACAGTGGACACAAACTATTATATTATAAATATGTCACACATAATGGATGCTTTATGTGTTGGTGCTACTAGCGATTCCAGTGGCTGCGGATTGAAACATTTGTTATATTTTTACGTTAAACTTTATGGAAAAGCCGGGGAACCCCCGGCTTTTTATTTGTCTTACCTGCTCACTTATCTGCTGCGGCTTTTCCATCTCCATAGCATTTGTAAAAGGCGTCCACTACGCTTGCGATTTCTTCAGGAGAAAGTTTGTCCAAGACTTCCTCCGGCACTCTGTCATAGCATGCATTAAATGTATCCTGACAGCTACCGATGGTAGAAGCTCTTTTCACCAATTCCAGCTTATAAATCGCTCCCAACTCTTCAGGCGTAATCTCGCCGCTTTTCACAGCGTCGCGTCCTTCCTTTGTTAAAAACTTCATTGCATCTTCTTTTCTAACAGTTCCGATTCCTTTAATGTGCATAGTAACAACCTCCCTTATTTATGATACCATACGTGAATTATACCATAAATACACAGAAAAGTCAAGTATCTAAACTACGTCATACAATAGACTTTTTCACATGAAAGGCAGCGCCGACAAATGATTGCCGCGCTGCCTTTTAGATCATCTAGTTGATATACAAGATACCGTTGACATATCGGTCTGAAAGCCGTCTTGTCATATTGATAACCGCTACGTCACCCGTCCGCAGCTGAATGTCATTCACTGCTCTTCCGGATCGCACTGTAGTCACATCAGAGATACCGCCCTGCTCCCGTGTCCACATGTTGAGCCACTTTCCGCTAAGATCGTCGTTCATATAATAGTGCAGATGCTCGTGTCCGTCCCGGTAAGTGATGATTTCAAAGTTGAGAACCAGGTAGCCGCCCTCTTTCCAACAGTCAGAGGAATCGGTTACATATTCGCCCTCTTCCATTGCTGTTTTGAATGCATCCATGCCGGTGCTCTCGTCTACGAGAGACACAAACAGGTTGTTCGGTACAGTATATTCGCCAAACCATGTCTGCATGGACTTTTTAAAGGCTGTGTACTGTTTTCCAGAAATGCGGTCAAGCCCGCTGTTATACCGGAGAACGTCTGCGGCGCTGTTATACTGGTTTACCTCCAGCTGCTCTTCATCCCCACTTAACAAGCGTTGTGTCGGGTAAAGTGTGATTCCGGTTGCGCAATATGTTTCCGTTTCGATATGAGCAACATTGTTCCACGTCCGGTCGAACGTATCGGCAGTAAATTGGATCTGATCATAGCTACGGAATGGGTAAAGATCCATGTCACAGAACTGGTCGCCAATCTCTATGGACACGCTGTGTTCCTTGTCCTTATCGCTTCCAAATGCGATATAAGGATCAACCCCGTCCGTATAATACAGGTGAAATTTTCCATCCTCATACACATTTCCGTTTTCATCTATATACCGGTAAGTCGGTTTCACAACAATCGTATCATTCTCCCCGTTTAAGTTGCCGATTGTTCGGAGATCAAAGGAAAAGGTGTTTCCCTTAATCAGATAGCCCATATCAGAGAAAACATTGTTCTTTCCGGTTGTGAATGGAAGCGTGTTGACGTATTCCCATGAGGTGTTCACATCCCCGGTGAAGAAATATCTAGTTGCATTGGTGCCGAACCGGTTGCTGAATCCTAGCTTCTTATCCTGGTCATTCCGGAAGAACTGCCATACACCGGTTCTTCGCTCAATACCGCCGAAAAACTGTTCATCGTTGACAGAAAGTGCCGTCATATCGTAAATGACACCGCTGATCTGTACCGGATAATCATATGTTGCAACATAGTTATAGGTTGTGCCGTCGATCAATGTCTGGTTGGCTTCGTACTCCTCGCCGATCTGCCCGAAGTCCTTCACATAGTTGTTTGCATAACATTTTACCTGTACCGGCAGACTATTATAGTCATACCGAGCCTGATCGGTGGCGCTGTCGCTACCGTAAATACCTTCCGTCGCCCATGTTGGCAGATAGAATGTTACCTGTTCGACTGCTCCGACGTCGATCCAGGCAGTATAACCGGCGTTCGTTTCCATCAGTTCATTCGCGTCGTCGTCGTTTACGTGTGCCTGTCCTGCCGTTATATCGTCGCGCTTGATGTCATAATACTTCCCGTTGACTTCCACGGAGAACGGGAACCGGACGTACTTGGTTTTAACATACTTTGTCCAGCCCGCCGGCATGTCGTAGCCCTTCATGGCGAAATATTGCTGCCACTTGAAGTTTAAACTGTAGTCGTTATCAAGGATCAGCTGCGCACCTACTGCGTCGGACTGCTTCGCCTGTGTCTGTACCTCTGCTGTCGTCTCGCCCGGGATCGTGATATTAAACGGGGATATGATCGGCGAATGTACCACGATTGGCTCATTCTGCTTGAATGTGCGTCCGTCATTTACTATGTAATCCTCCACGCCCCAGATGGCGTTATAGGTTGGATCATCTGCCGTGTCCTGAATGGTTGGCATCTGCCGGACGCCGCTCATGGCACCCATGTACTTATATTCTGCAGCTATGGATGTATAATACGTGCCGTTTGCCATTTCCTCCGGAATCGTAACGGTCTGCTCTGCGAGATTTCCGGTCGTGTGGTTGATATAATCATTCTCTTCCGGTCCGACCGGTAGCTGTGATCCCGCCACGAACTCAAAGGAAATATTGTCTTCTGTCATGTAGGTTCTGCCGTTCATGGAAAGGCTGTCATTCTTTACGGCAAGCGTTCGGTCAGAGAACCGTGCATTGACAGTATCAATAACATACTGCTTGATTGTCTCACTTGCCGGGAGGCTGTCATAATCGAGTGTTTCCGTCAGCTCCTTATCCGCGTCTGTAATGGTTGGCAGTGTTACATGCGGATCACTTTCCACCGGATACGATATGTTATACTTCCAGTTTGAATAATAGCTGCCGTCCGCAGAACTTACGGACTTTGTGCCGTTTGATGATACGGCGTCGTCTGAGTAGATCGTTGCGGAATACTGGATATTCGGGTCAACCACGTAGTCCACGCTGCCGATTGCGTCATTATATACCGATGCGTCCGCGAACTCAAACAGCTTCATTTCATAGATACTGTAGTAAGTATTCTCAAACAGGTAGGTATACGAGCCGGTAAAGGTTGCGTGCCTTGTCACTGTGATAGTGTATGACCCTTCCCAGTCGTCCCCGTTCCAGGTCGCATTGCCGTACTCTATGGTTCCGGCGATTGTGTTTTCTGTTTCTCCGCCCCGGTTATAGGCACAATGATATGTTCCTGTTGCCTGTTCTGGAAAGTTGACGGTCACATCGTAGTCCACAGTTACCGGATAGGACTGTTTCACGCGAGCAACGCCTACGTGTCCAAACCAAGTTGACACATCTATGCCGTTTGTAAAGCTTTCTGTTGTTGGTATACCGTTTGCCAGGTCAAAGGTGTCGCTTGCATTATAGGTATATATCGTAGGCGAAGAATAGGTATCGCCACAATACAAGTCATCAGAGCTGTTTGTTGACGTATTGGAATCCTCGTAGTCCTTTTCGATAATCATCCGGTCGAAATGCACGGAAGAATCAATCGGGTCATCATCCGGCACCGGAATATCCGGGTTTTCATCTCCGATGGCTATATCAATATTGTAATGGGTATCAATACCATCTCGCACACGCTGATTGGTGAAGATAGAGTAAAGGTTGGTATAATTTTCATGAGTGTAGAGAGTGCCAACATACTCATTGTCCAATATTAGTCCACTCCATGTTCTGCCACCATCCCGCGTCACCTGTATAACAGCGTCTACCATCATGTAAGCGGTTTGATTGCTATTCATCAAAGTCATGATTTCATCGTACCACCCTTGATCTTTTGCACGAATGGTATTAAGCAGATCATCGAGCGATAAGGTGTAGGTTGCAATGGTTGATCCGTTTGATTTATTGTATTCGACCTCATTGAGATAGTCTATATCAAACATAACATATTCACGATTGCCGCTTGCATCCAGATAGTAGTCCTTTGTTCCTGCAACAGTACGAGAAAACTCCCATGCAACTGTGTGATAATATGTGTTTGAAACACGGGTTTTGTTCTCTGTCTGAAAGACGTACATTTGCATTTCTGAATTGTATACAACCTGTCGCCCGTTGAGAATATAACTCTTGTAGAAACCTTGCAGATCTGCGTCATCAACGCCTTCTGTATAGGATCGTGCTTGAGTGACCGCTGCGCATCCAAAAGATACCAGAATGACTGCAATTAAGACAAATAGATATTTTAGGTATTTTCGCATTGCTAAATTCCTTTCGTTAGTGTATTATACCACAATTATACCTCAAAAATATGTACAAAAAAACCCTTTTTTAATATTTTGATTCAGATGGTAAAAAAAAATAGGCAGCCATATTTCTATGGCTACCTATAGTATTACGCCGGGATCACGGCGATAACACTTTTGTCATCGAGAAGATCTTCCTGCTGGATGATCTCCGCAAAGCGATCCTCTTTCACTGTGAAATACCTCGGAAACATCCCATTATCGGCAATACACGGTTTCCCCATGTACTCCAGCTGATAATTGATTTTTTCCAACTCCTCTTTGCTGCAGATCAGTAACACACTTCTCATTCGTTGCTCCTTTCTTTCCCTGTTTTTAGGGAATAAAAAAGAGCCACGTACAAAAATACGTGACTCTTAGTTTGATTATTATTCTAATTGTGTTTTATATTATAGCATCGTTGCAATTTTGCGTCAAACAATTTCGGACCCTTGCAGTAATTTTTTGCCGCATTTTTTGTGCTATGCTCTATCAATGTCAAATCCCCATCACATAAATGTAATGGGTTTCCACCTATGACAAAGGATGTGAACTACTCGGCAACAAGTAACCGAGTAGTTTACAAGTAACTTAGAATGTTTTTGCAATTGCGATTGCTATGACTTTTATAGCACCTGCATTATATAGAACATCCGCACAGGCGCGCAGGGAATGTCCTGTAGTAGTGATGTCATCCATCACAAATATGGTTTTCCCCTGTAGGGGAAAATTCGTATCTATGCTTAGTGTTTTCATATGTGAGTCAATACTTCGATCTCCGCCATACGCTAGTTTCTCATGATCTTTCACTCTCATAATGGCTTTTGAATAGTTCGCCATGCCAAATTGAGAGCAAAGAGTATCTGCCACGTTTTCTAACGAAGAACTCCAGTGGTTTGCGCTATGAGATGGCACCAACGCAAGCGGCACCCCTTTTAGCATGGAGACATTTCCTTTTGTCAAATCAAAAAGTGCAATTATAAGATCGGCTGAAAACCGGGTTATGGATGATTGATTTCCGTTTTTGAATCGAAGCAGCTCTTCAGACACGCCCTTATGTTCTTCATATCGTACCGGGTAATAAGTGTGTATATAATATATGTTATCTTCTGTTTTTTGGAATTCCAAAATATCACCTTCATTCGTTGATTACATCAAAAATGTTTAATTGTTTTGATTCGGATGCTATAGGGCGATCCGAAATGCTTCTTAAAAATGTCACTAATTCATCCGTATCAGACACTTTTGTTGCTTTTTTGGTTTTCATCATGTATGCATTTCCATCGTAGTGTCCTTTTGTGACATCGTCGATATAATAGCATGCCAATCTTCTTTTCATGCCAAACGCAGAATTAACCGTATGCATGGTTCCACTTTTTTTGCTACATTCAATAACCATGGTTGCATTTGCCAAGGCAGCAACCACAGCGTCTCGCTCAACATATGTGGACTTGGTGACCTTTGCCTTTGGCTCATATTCTGAAAGCAAGCATCCGTCATTATCCAAAATATTCTGTGCCATTTGTTTATGACTTGACGGAGTAATGACATTAACCCCGCTCGGTAAAACAGCAACAGTCTTCTTGTTGGCTTCAAGGGTAGTTTGGTGAGCAATTCCATCACATCCTAATGCCAAGCCGCTTATAATAACATAATCAGAAAGATCTAAGATTTTCTGCACTAATCGTTGCTCTACCATTTCGCTCCAGGCAGATGGTTTCCGTGTACCAACAACAGCAATTGATTGATTGCTTAATATGTCGGTATTCCCTCTTGCGTACAAAATAACTGGCTTTTTATCTCCTAAATCATGCAGACGCGCAGGGTACTTATCATCAAAAACGGTAATGACCTCTATACCTCGCGTGTTCACGATCTCCGCATATTTTCTTTCTGCCACGTCCAATGCCAATTTTAGATCAGAAATTGAAAATCGCTTATCCCTGCGCTCTACTAGCGAAAGGAAATCATCTATGCTGTTAATACATTCAAGGATTGGAATATATTCCTTATTTATAGTAGCGTTTCCAATGTTTTTTAATTGTTTCAGAAATAGTAATTCCAAAAATTTAGTCATATGCAAATTTTTCCCTGTTCAGTGCTTTTTGATGAAGTGTATCTTTTTGTAACAGTATTATACCATATATTTTTTCGCTTTCCAAGGTCGCTATAGGCTGGTTGGAATTACCGAAGCTAAAGCTTCGGAGTTTTGCCAGCTAAATTATAATAGCCGCCATTATGGTAATGACGGCTATGGAAAGCGGATGTTTATTTTTTCTTGAACTTCTTTTTTCTAACCACAATGACCACACCGGCGATGACGCCGCCCACGATCACAACAATGGCTACAATGCCAGCTAACGGGATCGGGCAAGTCTGCGGAATGGTTTCTGTGTCAAGCACTTCCCCGCACACGGTGCAGCGCAGTTCCTTGGTGCCGGCTGAAAATGCCCCGGCGCTTTTGGTTACTGTCCATTCGCCGTCATCATGCCCGGTTGCCGGAATTGTCTCTTTGTAAGTGTCTCCGCAGACAGAACATGTGTATGTCGTGCTTCCGTCCTCGGTGCAGGTGGCATCCGTTGTTTCAGTTACCTCGTAGGTATGCTCCGCCAGATCTGTCTCCTCGGTATAGGTGTCTCCGCAGACAGAGCATGTGTACGTTACGCTGCCAGCTTCGGTACAGGTAGCATCCGTGCTGTCCGTTACCTCGTAGGTATGCTTCCCGGTCGCCGGGATTGCTTCCTGCTTGGTTTTTCCCGTAAGGCTGTTCTTATATTCGGTGTAACCGTCCGTTGCACACGTCGGATCTACCGTTGTGACTGTTTTCCATGCCGCATCGATCTCCGCGTCTGTATAGGTCTTGGTGGAATTGGTGTCACTTTTCTTGGAATCGGAGCTGTTGTCGGCTGTTGTTGCCTGTGTATCATTGCTGGAAGTGTTGCTTGATGAACTGCTCGACTTCTGGGATGCAGGTGTGAAGTCCGACGGAATTTTTCCGGCAGCCTTCCAAGAATCCATGTACTGTAAGCAGTAACCAGAATTTAAAATCTCCTGTGCTTTCCCGGATGACACGCCGCCTGCTAAAACCATTTCGTTAGCAATGTCTTCGCGTCCCATTGTGCATGCAGTATATATTTGATCGTCTTTACTACCCGGTTCCAGAGTTAAATCCGCATAAGAGTCAAAGCCCGTAAATCCTGCCAGCAATGTAAATACAAGCAATGCGGTCACTGCAACTTTGCTCCATCTTTTGTTTTTCCTAATTATGTCTTTCATATCGTTCTCTCCTTACTTACCTTGATAAGTGAATTATACCATACAAATACCGTAAAGTCAAGTGAATTATACCATATAAATGCAACGCGTGGAATATTAACCAAACACATCGCGCAAGGTATCTAACGGGCTTTTATCGGGATTTTCGATAGCCTCTCTTGCACCTTCCCGCCGCATCTCTATAAAATCGTCATTGTCTGGAATTGTGCTGTCCTCTTTTCTTATATCGGCATACATTTCTTCCTCATCCCCGGCATAGAATCTTGCCGCCATTCCCTTGTAGAGCGTTCGCACATAGATATCTCTTTCAAGAAGCGGGATGTAGTAATTGCAACCGTTCATATTTTTTACGGCTAAAAATGCCTTGTCCTCCAAATTGCAAAGGGCTGCTGTCAAGTCATTGGTTGATGGCTTCTCCTGATATGTAGCGATTATTCCCTGCAGAATTTTTTGTGAGTTGAGAATTTCTTTTGTATTCCACACAACTCCCATGACAAGTTCCTCTATATTTGATAACATAAGTCGCATCTCCTTTCGTATATCATGCATACACTTTCTACATTCTACCACAAATGTGTCGAATGGACAAATAAAAAAGAGCAAGCCTTTTTGAAAGGCTTACTCTTTTGGCTTCGGATCAGATCTTCTGTTCCAATATTCTTGAAAATCAACTTTTTTGTATAGAGTATACAAGTTTTTATCGTTCAAATCATCGTATAGCTTCTTAAAATGCTGTCCCTCATAAAACTTGGCATACATGCACTCTCGGCACTCCAGTACGATAATGTTTCCGCCAACAATTTGTGCGGCGATACTTATTGAATGGTAGCACTCATTTAGAATTTGCTCACCACTCAAGTCCTCGCTTGTATAGTCATCGCATCGTCCCAATTGCCCAATCAGAGAGGTTGGAACTGATCCCAACCCATCCCGTCCGGGATATTCGCCTAATACTTTTCTCTTTTTCTTTTTGCTTATAGCGGAGACGTCTAAAGATTTTTGTGCTATTGTAAAATATGCTACGACACACAATTCCTTATTATCTCGTAATTTGTCGGAGTCGATGATCAAATATGTTTTACCATAATTGGTTTTATCGTATAGAATTGCCTTATAACACGATATAAGGGCGATGAGAGTTGTTTTCTATGGAAAAGCCCGCGATTTTATCCGCGGGCATGTCACAAAAGAATAAGGAAGCTGTCACCTATTGGTGTGCAGATCAGTTAGTACAAGTTCTTCATAAGATCAGCGGTCCGTGACTGGCTTACATAATAGTCTTGGATTTTTAACATTATATCCTGCTTTGTACCATTTCCGCTATAGGGAATACCAAAAACAACTTTATACATGAAAAGAAGATCTTTTTTTGATAGGCTTTGGTTGCTATTAAGAACCCGTTCTACATCCTCTTTGCTGTTAATGTGAAAAGGATTTTCATATTCTCTATGTGCACCACTATCAGTTTTTCCCTGTCGCTTAGGTTGTGGCTGGATGGCGGCTTTTACTTCATCTGGTGAGTATACCAATTTGTCGACAAGATCCGGAGGAAGTTGCTGCTCCTTACAGAATGGATACAGGGATTCGTATATATTGCACAGATAGGCTATCATTTCTTGCTTTGATGGTTTACTCATTTTTAATTACCTCATAGATGTTGTTTGCAATTTCCCGATATGCTTCAGCTTTTAGACCGTGAGAAGTGAGTTCTGGCATGCTGTCACCTGTTGAATGATTATCTTTATGTGGGATATAAGCCTTAAAAATATGCTTTTCAGTCATGTTGGGATCATATCCGTGGACATATTGTAAAGACTTATTTTTTTCATCGGAAAGCAGTGTCTTAACTCCCATTGCGTCAATATTAGCATTTAAAATGCGTATCTGCTTTGGATTTCTGGCGTTTTCTCGTCTTGATTTATAAAGTGTTTCAAAAATGCCAATGAGTTGTGTCTTTTTCGGGAACACTTTGCTTATAAGGATAGATCCGATTGCCTCATCCGTATCATATTTGTGATATGTTTTTTCGATCTCAGAGACATAATCACTTACACCATTTGCGCTTATTTCGTCGATGATCGTTGGAACAATGTAGTAGTCAGAGGACAAAAAGGCGCTCTCGATCAATAAATTATTTGTCGGTGGACAATCAATGAATACATAATCAACACAATCTATGTGTGCAATGTCGTCAAGTAGCATTTTCATCAGGAAAATGCAGTCCGGATGAGCGTCCATTTTTCGTGCCATGTCATTAAGACGGCATCCGGCATAACTGATACTGGATGGTATGAAATATAAGTTGCCGCGTACTTCCTGCAACATTTCACTTACAATGGCGGTAAACCCAGTATTATAAGTATTGTTACTTAATAATTTAAGGTCAACATCATTCCTTTTTTTGATCAATCGGGTATATAATTCAAGAAGGTAATTGAAGGTTTTGTCCACGGCAAATGATTCAAGCGTTTTACCCATGGTTCTGCTACAGATATGACTTAATGAACACTGAGGGTCCAAATCTAACAGTAAAACGCGATGTCCCATTTCGGCAAAGTAACTAGCTACTTGATATGTGCTTGTTGTTTTGCCAACGCCGCCCTTGTAATTTCCCCAAACAATTGTTTTCATAGGTTTCCTCCATTCTAAAAGACTTGAAACTCTTGTTTACTCGGTTACTTTTTCGACATCATAAGTACAATCAATTCCGTTGCTATCAAGCCCTGCACTAACTGCTCTTTCAATGTCTTCTGCTGATGAATTGTCATATACTTCAATAGTTACTGTAATTGTTTTCATATACCATCACCTCTTAATCTATTTGAATAATCAATCTAATCTGCTTTCCGCCAACGCAATCAATTATAATTCTGTTGTCTACTGTTACTAAGGTAGTTCTATTAAAGTTACCCCTTTTTTACCACCGATATGAAAAAGAAATTTTTTGCTAATTTATGGTTGACTTTTCATAGCTGGTCTCCTTTGTGCTATTCGAGCAGCGAATGTTTACCAACATTTGCTGCATTTCCCTAATCCCTGATTTATAGCCTGCTCTTCTGTGATCTGAGTTGCGCTGTTTGGATTCATTCTGCCGCAGTTGTTGATGCTATGATACTTGTCCCCAGTTGCAGATTTCCAAACCATTAAGGTGCTTGATCCGCCGGATGCATCATTTGACACACTACTACCGTCACTTGAAGATGACGAAGAATCGGTGCTACCGGAATCGGAGTTTCCAGAGTTCCCGGACACGGTGGAGTTGCCGGCAGTAGCACTGGCGTTTGTGCTTACTGACTCATTTGAGGTGGCACTCTCATTGCTGGATGTGGAAGCATGGCTCTGATCTGTTGCAACTGCAGCGATCAAAGAGCTATCCCCGGTAGTATAGTCGATTTCGATGTCTGGCTGTACATTGTAACAATACACATTAAAAAGAATTCCCGCACCATTATCTTCTACAGACTTTGCCTCGATCTGCACGCCGCTTGCGAGAAGATCGCTTCCTTCAAAAACGGGCGATACACGATACATCACATGGTTGTTGGTTTCCTTCACATAGTCTGCAACCATATTTTCAAATGGCAGCATACCCTCTACATTCAGATACCTCGTTCCGGTAATTAAATTCTTTGTATTGGCATTTTCGCCCGACAGCTGATAGCCAATCAAGTGACAGCGGTTGTATAAGTAATTTCCGTCGACCACATCATATTTCACAGTATGCCAGCCGGTCGGCTTTACAGATCCAATATTGCCACGTTCTTCTGTCGGCATTAAGTCGGTGCCTATGCATGCATACACCACTCCGCACCGTCCTAATTCATCCAGATCACTGTAATACTCGTAGGAAGATGTAGAAAGATCTGAATCGCGGAATTCCGGCACGTTGTCATTTACTGCCACATATGGCTCTCCAGAATACGCCGGAATGCTGTCCATAGAAAGTGTTATTTCTGTGGAAGGCTGCGTTTGTGCGACTTCGATCGTTTCTGTTTCGGGTGCAATTTCAGTATCCGGTACATTCACAGCAACTGCCGGTGGTGCCGCTTCCTCTGTCTTGGTTTCCAGAATCTCCGGAAGCTGCGTTTCGGTTTCCTGTTCAGCCAAAACTTCATTAGTATCATCGGATTGTGCGCTTTCCGTTGGTATCATGCAGCAGAAAACCACAAATAAGATACCGATAATCAATGGTCGCAATTTTGGTTTTGGTAAACTCTCCCATAGGTTCTTTACCGGATCAATCGGTAATGCAGCAAGACCAAGCAGACACATTAAGACAGGTCCCAAATGAAAACCGTATATGGGTAAGCATAGAATACAAAATACTGAAAAAATCCAATTAAATATTTTCACGATTCCATTCCTCCATTGTAATTTTTGTATGTGAATTCCCTTCAAAATCGGATGTGGATGATAAAATCCACCCAGCTCCCAGCGGTATATCAAAATACGTGTCCGCCGGATAAATCCGGTTCCATTTGAAGAGAATAATTTTTTCTATCTGGTTTTGGTATTCTGCCAAGGACGTGTTTTCTACAAAACAAAGATCCTCTCTTCCTGCTTTAGCCAAAAAATCCGCATCTTCCATTATGTTGTCTGGTAATGGAGAGTTAAATTGCCGGGCGCTATAATTGTTCATCCAAAGGATTCTATTTTTCGCCAATTCCAATAAATGCTCTCGTAACACTCGATCTTGGCTTTGTCTCCGTCTATTAAATGTCATACCCATATTGTCATCTACGGCTACGCATATAATCAATGTTACTCTCCTCCTCAAACTACTATAAATATAATATCATTTTATATTTCTGCAGCAGAAAATGCAATAATATTCGCAAAAAAGGCGAAGTTTCATTTGTCAAATATGAAACTTCGCCTTCCTGTTTCTTATAAAAATCAATCATTCTTAGACTGATGCATGATATATGCCAATGGAGGTCTTGTGTTTCCCTCAAAGTACACCTTGTCGACCTTAAACTCCGGCATCTTCTTGATGAATTCACTAAGTTTGCGCTCTCTGCCGTAGTTTCTAGGGTCAAAATCCGGGTATGTCTTTGTGAGAAGCCGTCCCATTTCTGAGAGAAGCATCTTTCCGTCTTCATCGGAATTGTTTTCCAATATATCGCACATGCTCTTCTTAATTTCCGACAAAGATGTCATTGGTTTTGCTTCTACTTTTTCGTATTCCTTACCTGATTTCGGCAAATGGCTCTTGTCGGTATCTTTCGATGTAGAATCCGAAGCTGTGTTTTTATACAGCACATCCAACAACTTGAACTCTTCACACGCTTTGACAAATGCTGTTGGTGTTTTGGACTCTCCCATGCCGATTACGGTCATACCCGCTTCTCGCAAACGCATTGCCAAACGAGTGAAATCACTGTCAGAAGATACGATAATAAAACCTGACACCTGATCCGAATAAAGAATATCCATCGCGTCAATGATCATTGCGGAATCTGATGCGTTTTTCCCAATAGTATAGCTGTACTGCTGAATGGGGATGATCGAATTCTCCAATAAGATGTCTTTCCATGTGTTTTTGCGACAGTCTGTCCAATCACCATAAATGCGACGGATAGCTACATTGCCATATCGCTTGGCTTCCTCAAGCATTATAGGTAGATAATTATACGAAACATTATCCGCATCAATTAACAGGGCAAAGTTCTTTTCTGTATTCATATTTACCTCCATTCAAACTAGGACTATTGGTATAATACACCAATGTACTTCAAATGTCGATCTGTATGTTTTTCATCTTCTTCCTAATCACAATAACCACACCGGCGATGGCGCCGCCCGCGATCACAACAATGGCTACAACGCCAGCTAACGGGATCGGACAGGTCTGCGGAATGGTTTCCGTGTCAAGCACTTTCCCGCAGACGGTGCAGCGTAACTCCTTGCTTCCGGTTGAAAATGCCCCGGCACTTTTGGTTACGGTCCATTCGCCGTCATCGTGTCCGGTCGCCGGAATCGTCTCTTCGTATGTGTCCCCACAGACAGAGCATGTGTATGTCGTGCTTCCGTCCTCGGTGCAAGTGGCATCCGTCGTTTCCGTTACCTCGTAGGTATGATCTATCAGATCTGTCTCTTCGGTGTAAGTGTCTCCGCAGACAGAGCATGTGTACGTTACGCTGCCAGCTTCGGTGCAGGTGGCGTCCGTGCTGTCCGTTACCTCGTAAGTATGCTTGCCGGTCGCCGGAATTGCTTCCTGCTTGGTTTTTCCTGTAAGGCTGTTCTTATATTCGGTGTAACCGTCCGTTGCACACGTCGGATCTACCGTTGTGACTGCTTTCCATGCCGCGTTGATCTCCGCGTCTGTATAGGTCTTGGTGGAATTTTTTGCGGCAGCATTATTGCTATTGCTACTGGTGCCACCGGATGATTCGCTGCCCGAAGATGCGGCAACACTGTCCGATGTGGTAGTGCTGTCCGATGTGGAAATCTCCGCGTCACTTCCCATATTCGCCACAGCCTCGTTGCCGGTGCTGGTAGGGCTGTCAGAATAGTCCTGAGAAGATGAGTTGGAGGTCGAATCTGACATGTGGTTTAAAATGGCATTTTGATCGTTCTGCCCGAAATAAATTTCCGAAGTGCCATCCGGATTGTCTATGATTAACGGCGCATCATCGTCGTCCATGAGGACGGTGCGAGAGCCATCATCTCCATCCAGTATGACGTATGCCCGGCAATCCGTCCAGGCGCCCCTTATTAAGGCGGCACACATAAGTGTGGCTAATAGCGTATATGCAATCTTTTTCCTTTTCACAACAGTTCCTCCCTTGCAAATTCCTTTGTATATGTGAATTATACCATAAATTCACAAGCCGGTCAAGCGTTGTTTTATTGCAAGTATAGTGCAAAGAAATTATATGCTTCGCTAAATTCATATTGCATGGTATTTACGCCGGTGCATAATTTTACAATATTCTTGTCGCTTAAAATGTGCTCTTTCACATATGCTGAAGTAATGTCGCAGTCTGTTACAAATATAATTTCTGGATTTTTTTTATTGTATTGGGTTTCAATATACTTGCTCAATTCTCCCATTTGTGTAGATTTAAAGAACATTCCTTCTTGGACAAAATAATTGTCTTCCATGCTATCACAGACCGGCGGAACGTATGTATCATCCGCAATGTGATTCATATTGCATATGTCATCGGTCATTGTCATATAGAGATAG
>ULSR01047452.1_pt1 | contig 20360 bp, 2 predicted proteins | sample 1956861 | NCBI WGS metagenome assembly ULSR01 (sample SAMEA4835713, study PRJEB28245) | human gut metagenome | biome: gut microbiome; material: fecal sample | place: Denmark | collected 2008 | reverse complement strand
ATGCCTGTAGAATAGTTAAATTGACGTTTAGTTAAGAACTTAGTTTGTAAGTTAACCAAAATAAAGTTACGGAAGATAAGTAACAATTGTCCAATCACAGTTGCATGTAATTTACTTCTATCCAAATCTGTTATTTGCGTGTCAATTCTGGTACCTACCTGTTTTGCCGTATTTCTAACTTTGTTTATAGTAGCTTCATCGAGAGATTTAGCGTACTCTGGTTTTATTACTAGTTTGTTGTTTTTAACTTCAAATGCATCATAAAAAGTTACACTTAAAGTATTCCATTTGGCATTGCCTTCCTTTTTACTCTTAAATCTTCTTAGGAATTCGTTCTTATTTAAGAATTTACCAGATTCAGGATCATATTTATAGTATAAACCAATTGCCAATGCCGTTTTACCTTTTGTTACATACTCTGACATTTCATGTCCAAAATACCAGAAGTGTTGATTTAATGCTCTTAAAAATCTAGATTGATTAAGTTTACTAAAGGTTTGAGCATTTTCTCTTACTACACCTAAATACTCCATATAACATAGAACCTTGTCTTTGTTGTTTGAATGACCTATGTTCTTTATTGCATTCGCATATGACGGTATAATTAATTTTGTTGCTTGTGCAAGTTCCTTATTTCCAAAGTATATACCAGAGATTGCTTCGAGTCTATTTTGTATTTTGTTTGTAATAAGACCAGTAAGAATCACATTCATATTTTGAGCTATGCCTTGTATTCTAGTGTATGCAGCTAAATTAGCAGCTAACTTACCAACACTTACTGTCACATGTTTGCCTTTTGGTAAAGGAACATCTAATTCTAATGCATTCTTTTCCATACCATATACCAATTGATCTAGTACAGATTTTAATTTATCATATGTCTTACTTTCCAAACCTTGTATTCTACCACCCTTCTTATCGGTAAAATCTGTACGACTAACAAAATCAAGAGCTACTTCTAATTCTGGGGCAATTTCACTCATTTGTTCATAATTTTCTGCCATTTTGTAATAAGCAATGACAGATCCTACTATATCGTTTGTTAAAGCGTCTGGATTTGATAACATCTTAATATACCTAGTAGGTATAAGTTTAACAAGTGACCCATCTGATCGTTTAGCATTTTCCAACATATATGCAGTGTCATCATCCTTTACAGTGTAAGTATCTTCTATTGCATATGCTAACCCCTTTAAAATATTGTCCTTACTTCGGATTTGTGTCCATGCCCCACCTTCTATTTGTGGGAGTCTATATTTATTTTCATACTTTAAGAATTGAATCTTAGAATTTGATAATTCCATTACATCAACAAGTTTATCGTAAAGCTTTTTTAAGTTTGAATCAGAAGTTATTTTACGATAATTTGCACTGTTGTCATACAATTCAGGATTTGGAATTCTTGTTTCTCCACGATCTGCATATTTAGTAAATCTTTTATCGTAGAAAGGTGATTCTTTATCGATTTCAGACCAGGATCTATTAGGTACTTTGCGCATGTATTTAGCTCTTAACTCTTTCTTCGGAACTAATTTCTTCCAAAAAGAAGCTGGTACAAGATTTCCTTCATAGTCATATCTAGCATTTATAGAAACCCACGCATTATATTCAGCTTGACCTAATTTTTCAACTCTTTCTAATTCTTCATAGAATTTAGGGTTTACTTCCCATTCAGCTATGTCCATTACTTTGGATTTCTTTGATTTATCACGAGTTTTCAAACTTTCCTCAGAAATCAATTCATCATAAGTATTAATCCACGACTTTACTTGGTCAGGCATGCTATCAACATCTACTTTACCATCTTCTCTGGTGTAAAGTCTTAACATGTTCTTTCTAGCCGTTTCATATAGTATTTGATCATCAGATTTATTTGTGTTTGATGAAAGAGTTTTAATATCGTCCCAGAATTCTTCAATTATTTGATCAACTGTATTGCGTTGTTCCCACTTAGCAAATTTCTCTGGACTTAAATTCTTCTTTGCCTTTTGTAGAGCTTTATTAAACTTTTCCATATTTGGAGTATAATGTAATTTCTCTCTTAATTTTTCATTATACTCTCTCATTTCTATTGCTATTTCTTTATCTAATCCAACTTTTACTGAACCATCTGGATAATATGGATTAGCTAAATTTCTACGTCTAGTTTCTAACTCTTGTAATTTTAGATAATCTTCATCGGATAAATCTTCTCTGTGGTAATCTCCGTTCTTATCAACGGTAGTACTTAACAATAGGTTTATTTCCATATTTATGGAATCTCTACGAGATCTTGCTTCTTCACTAAGACTGTTAGTTAGCTCGTAATACTCTGGAGTAAACTTACGAATTGTATGCTTAGCTTCCCAATCATTATTTGCTTTATTCCATTTCTTTAGTTGCTCTGGATTCAATAAACCAGGTACTTCAGCAATATCTTTATCTCCAAATCCTAACTTTTCGGCTAACTTTTTTTGATGTTCCAAGTAATCTTGATAGTGTTGACCGTAATTTAAGTCTCTTGTTATAAAGCCTGTTTTATGACCATCTTTATTTTTTTCATGCATATAAGCTAACTTAGATTTATCTACATGTGATAGTATTTCTACAAGCTCTTTACCTACTTCTAGTTCTTTTTCAGCAACATTATTTTTAGTATTAACTATCTTGTTAAGAATTATACGTACTAACTCACTATTAGAATATTGTGTATTACCTACCCACTGATCCCATAGATTTATATCCACATCACCTTCATCTAATATTTTTTTAAGATGATCTATAGTAAATGAACCGGCTTTAGTTGCTTCTCTAATAAAATTATCTTTAGCAACAATGTCTGCTAAATTGTTATAGTTTCTTACTAATTCATAGTAGTCACCTACAGTCCTTTTTAAGTTTTGTTTTGTATCATCAACTAATTGAGGATCATTTAAATAGTCAAACGTAGATTCATCATCCAACATGTTCTGGATATTAGTAGCAATGTTACCATAAAAACCAATATAACCTTTCTTTATCATATCTAATTCTGCAGAAGTTATATCTAGCGGGTTATTGTACTTTTGGTTTTCATTTACTTTGGTTTGTAAAGCCTTTACTTCATTTAATGCAGATATTACATCACTTGCCATATAATCTACAAATTCAAAAGTAGCTTGATCGTTTTCCAATTGGTTTAATTTAAATTCTAACGCTCTTAATTCATCTACTTTCTTACTGTCACTATATTTTGCATATTGAATATCTTTTATTCGCCTTGACAAAGCTTGAATAAGTTTATTATACGTTTCGTGTATTTTTTTTGGAACGTATGATGGATTATTTATTTTATCTGAATTATTTAATAACACATCTATAGATACTTCTCCATCATTATTTAATACAATGTTTCTTATCTGTCTAAATTGTGCAGAATATATTAATGACTTTGTTCGTATAGCTTCTTTCTTATTACCATTAAAATGATTAACTAAATCTGAAAATAGCTTAGATGGCTCCCCATTGGGAGCCTTATCTAAACCATAACCATTGTTTTCGGATAACACATAATATGCAGCATTTTCATTACCCAATATCTTTGTATATTGCTTTAGTAAAGCTGCAACCTCTTTATTTTTAACATTTAAACACTGCATAATTATTCACATTCTTTTCTACGTTGTTTACCATTTGCTGTTAACTCATCAATTGAATCCTGCAAAGATGCATTTATTGCTTGTTCTTCTGTAGCTGGTTCAAATTCTATATCGTCTAATAAATCTTCTTCGGCTATTTCATTTCGCATAGAAACTTTCTTCTTATTCTCTGCTTCTGAATTTATTATAACAAAGTTTTTAGCACGTGACACAGCTACATATCTCAACTCGTTTCTTAACTGCATTACATCTCTACCATAACCAAACGTATCAATTTCATTGGAGAGTATTAAAACTTTACTGTACGTACTACCTTGTGATTTCCAAACAGTTTGTGCATATCCATAATCAATTGCTTTTCTAATTTTTAACCTGCCTTGATTGTCTTCTAAATTCTTGGTAATGTTTAATTCATTATCAATGTTAAACGCCATTTGAACTAAATCTCTATATTTAGATATTTGCTTATCCTGTTTGGCTTCTTTAGCCATTCTCCACAATCTGTCTTTATATTCTACTATTTCAAATAGCTTAGAATCTGGTTCATTTTTATCAATTACAGTAATATGGAAGTCATCCATAATAGTATTGCCAATAGGTCTGATTGATAATTTGAATGCTTTAAATTCTATATCACCTTTATCAGTTTTAAACTTGACAGTAGTATCTCTAACATTCTGTACTATATAATCCATAGAATTTATTAATCTATAAGACCCATCTGGTTTTCTAAGTTTGTTTGAGTACCCCATTAGAATGTCGCCTTTTACAAAGGGCTTAGCAAATTTTCCGTATCTTAAAGATCTAATCTTTGAATTATATGTAGCTGCTGCAGCATTTGTAGCAGTAATAACTCTAAAATGCAAAGGATCAGCATTAAACTCTTCAGAAGATATAATTTGTTTTAAGTTTTCATTTATAACTGTATCATTAGAAGTATACAACACCCCTTGACCTTTATCATTTATATCAGTTTGGTAACTCAATCCTTCACCTCGTCTAAGTCTGGTGGCTTCTTTTAAAATAGGATTATCACCCGTTCTTTCTACTTTGGTTAAAGTTATTTGAGGTACTCCATCAGATGTAAATACTTTAGAAATATGATCTGATTTTACAGGTCTTAATTGTGCAGAATCCCCAACATATATCACACTAACACCATCTTTAGCTACGATTTTCTGAATGTATTCATACAAACCGTCTTGCACCATTGAAGCTTCATCAATAATAATTAATTGACCTGGTTCATATTTCACTTGATTCTTAGCTCTAAACTCTAGTTCTCTTAAATCCAATGATTCACGTTCCATTGCTTCATCTGTATCTGGAGTAAACCCAAATAGAGCAGAAAGCGTATATACATTAGCATTAGGATTGTTTTGTTTAGTTATAACATTTGCTCTATGAATAGGAGCAGTATATACAATGTTGCCTCTACCAATTCTGTGATCTAACCACTTACTAAATATACCAATGATAGTAGATTTACCTGTACCAGCATAACCAGATAAAGTAATTTCAGTTCCATAGTCTTCAATGAACTTCTCTAGTTCATATAAAGCTGATTTCTGTTGATCATTTAATGAGAATGGTAAATTGATCTTAAACCCGTCATTAAATGTAAATACATACTCTTCTTCTACTTTCTTAGCCTCTTCGGATGCTTTTGGTAAATCCTTTGCAAGTAAAGCAGCTTCATCAGTAAAACCAAATTGATTAGCATAATCTAAGAATTCATTAGTGGTATCTTTTTCTTTCTGAACTTCTGTAGACCAACCTTCTTTTTGAGACCATGCTTCTGCAAGGTTTGTAGATGCATTCAGTTGTACTGGAGACTGTTCATCAATTTGTGGTTTATTATACTCAAAGTTATCCAGATATTGTTGATATGCCGCTTCTGCATCAGCTTCATCTTTTTGAGTTTGATAGTCTTTAACCCATTCTTGATAAGACAATGGTTCAGTTGCTTGTTGAGTTTTAACCGTTTGCTGTATATTAGCAAACATGTCTGTGTTAAATTCACCAGCTTGATTAAATGCCTTTGCTTGTAAACTAGCTTTTACCGGAGTAAGATCAGTAACCCAGGTTATTTGTTCTTCTGGCATAATTTCATAACCCTTTGGTACAACATTGTTGTATTTAAGAACAGATCTATTTCTACCACTCTCAATTAATATGTTTCCTCTATAACTCATTCCCTTCTTGTTAATCAATCTGTACACTGGGGCATCATCTTCATTAATGCCTATGTACTCATACAGGAACGTAGTTCTAGGATCATTGTTTCTATCTAATTTTACTTTTTTAAATGGTGGATATATAGGTTGACCATTTTGATTGAATGAAATTATAGATTGAGACTTTTTATCATATATAATGCCAGGAATTTGTACTTCTACTCCTTTCTTGTTTACTACAGTAAAACCACTATCTTCGTGAGGTAACGCCCTGTATACAGGTCTACCTTCTTCTTCAATAGTTTCTCTACTAGAATCTAATACGTAATAATCAATAGTAGGAACTACGTGGTCGTTCCACCACAAGTCTTTTATTACTTGGAATACTTTAATATCTTTAACTGCATCATCAGGATTTCGTTCTAAATCTCTAATGTAATCAAAATAACCTATTTCCTCTCTGATTGAATTAGGTACATATCTAAAGATATTATTCTTACCAAATGCATCACCAGAAGTATAGAAAGCATACAATGCAAGATCTTTTGCAAAATCTCTTATTTCCTGATAATCACTATCCCACAATTCCTCCCAAGCTCTAATGATCTCATTTTCTAAGTTATTATCACCACTCTTGTTTGGTTTGTAAGCAATAAAATCAGGACCATTTAATTCAGTTGTATCTTCCTTTGGTCTACTAAAGATGTTATTAATAAGTACATTTTCAAATGAACCATCACTACTTAATAAACCTGGATATTTGCCACTTCTTACATCAGATTTAATTCTATCCAATCTCTTAGAGATACTATTTGGACCACCTAACAAACTACTGAGCTTTATTCCATTTTCAGCTAAATACTTATTAAAGAAACCAGCTTTATACGTAGCTTCCATACTTCTGGTAATATTATTAATGTATGTATCATCACTAATTGCATAACCTTTAGTATAGAATTCTATTAATGTTCTTAAGTTTTCAAATTCTGGAGTAAGTCTAATCATTGTGTTTTGGAAGGCAATTCTAGGGAATATTAATGCATCTTGCATTTTCTTACCTAAGAATGTATTTGAGAATACCTTTATAGGATCTTCAAATACTTGTTGCTCTACCATGAATTGTTTCCATTTATCCAAGAATGCACTTTGTAAACCAAAATTATTACCAAAGCGCTTAGTATCAATTTGAGATAATGTAGTTAATTCAGACAAAGATCTTGAGAACGGATTAAGTTCTTGATAAGTCTTCATAATAAGCAACTGATTGTAGTACCAATCAAATGTTTCTTCTTTTTTCAATTGCTTCTTTAAGTAATTGACATCGAACATCTTTTCTCTTTGTTTAACACCTACACCTTTATCATTCAAAAAGTCTAAAAGCTGATCATATTTACCTTTAGATAAAGATTTTGCTTTCTCAAAATATGTATTCCAAATAGTTCTATATGCTAGACTTTCAGGATTTTTGTTTTGTGTATCTACATTATAAAAGCCAGAGTATTTGTCATATTCTATTGCAAAGTCTTTTAATATCTGTTGAGGCAAGAAATAAAATGTACTTTCGCCTTTACCAGATCTAATCAAGAAGTTAGTCATATTAAATGTTAACTTCCTTACATTCAATCGAATGATGTATGGATCTTTTGCAACGTCCACATGAGCATTGATTAATGCTGATAACCAGTCAAGGATATTAATCTTATTTCTATCATTACTCTGGATACCATACAAATTACTTATACCATAGTCTCTTAAAATTTTATTTGGTTTAAATCTTAATTTGACCAATTGAGTAAGAACTTGATGAGCATTTGCTAATGCAAATGGACCAATACCAAATTTACCACCATTCAACTCCGCTTTAGTTCTACTCTGGAATGCTGGAGTGGCATAATACAGTTGGGATTTGCTTGTACGTTTACCTTGACCAGTTATTGTATCTACTTCTTTAAGAATAGTATCTTTTAAGTAATCGGTTACTGTATCTAGTGGTTGTCTAGCTTCTGCAAAGTTCAATGAGTTAGAAATAACTGATATATACATATCAAGAAGCATATTTTCATTTGCTTCCTTTGAATTAGCTTCAAAATCAGTTTTACCATTATATCTTTCGTAGACTTTACGAACTATGGTTTCATCATCTAAGCCAGCTTCTCTGAGTCTGTTAGTGTAATCTTCTTTAGTCTCAAATTTGATTCTATTACCATTCTTATCATAATTGTACCTAGCAACAAATAACTTATCAATATCGAAGTCAGAACCAGTAAGAGATGTAAATTCATCAGGTAATGTGATAGTATCACCAATTTGCTCAGGATACAAATCTACTACTTTAAGAGCTGCAGTTGATGCTTGACCTTGAGCAGGAATACGATAACCCATTGCAAGAGCTTTAGAATTTGGACCAACAACACCCCGATCTATCAACCACTTTTTAGCTTCACTGAAAGTCTTTTTATCGTAATCTGGAATTATGTGCTTCAATAAGTTGATTGAAATAACACAATCCATAGTACCATCAGTGTTTGCAAATCTTAGCTTTCTTTCATTTTGTGCGTCTGAAGTTACAGCAATTCTATTATACAATATTGAAGACATTTGAATAAACATACCACCTGGTAAGTTAGTATCAACAATTGACTTATTCAACATTGATATAAGACCACTTTCTATCCAAGAGTTATCAGATAAACCAGAAATTGGTGCAACAGTTTCACCATTTTCAACATCCAAACCATTAATAACATTGTCATTCATGTTTGAACTTAAAGCTTTGCGTTGCATAATTTCAGCAAATCTTTGTACACTTACTTGAGGTTTATCTGGAGTAATACCAAAATCTCTTTCTATCTCTCTTCTACCAGCTTCAGTAATGGCATTGTGAGCACCGTTAAAATTATTAATCAACTCATCACCATTATATACTTTACCATCTGGTGTAGTATATTTCCATGCACTTCTGATGTTACCCATGGCAGCTTTTTGTGCTTGAGATACAAACATTTGTCTTTCTGCATGGTGAGGATCAGTAATTAACTGACGTCTAAAGTTAGTTAAAGACTGTTTATGAGTAGGCATTGACATTAAACTGTCCATGTCTATTTCTTTATTAGTCTTATCTTTATAGATTCTTGATTTAACTTCTTTAGCCCTTTGTCCTACTTTTACTGCGGAATCAAAAGCAAGCATATGGATATTACGTGATTGCATAACTTCCAATACTTTACCCATATCCCCAGTAGAGAAGATACGATGTACAGGGAACATTGCCATCTTATCAAATACTGGTATATCTCTTTTAGCATCTACATCATAGTGATCACCAAAATACATGAATTTCAAAGGTTTCAATGTAACAGCTAATGCTTCGGCATATGTATCCACATCTGCTTCAAGATCTGCATTTGGATCATTAAGTAAATCAAATGCTTTTGCTACTTGTGGTGTCCATCCATCTACTCTACGTACTAGTTCTTTGTAAAACTCTGGAGATATTAGTACTGTGGCATCAGTTTGATTTACTTTACCTTTTGGATTAAGATAACCATCAAATTTATCTCTTACTATAAGATTAGCTGCATCTTCTACATCCTGAGGTAAAGCTTCAGAACTATCATAAGTTCTAATTGCTTCATCTAATGTCATGTTATGCATTTCCTGAAGTAATCGTATAGCTGCAGATCTTTTAGCGTACTCTGCAATTTGATCAGCTTGTCTACTTACTATAATGTTATCCGATAATGTACCTACATTTACTTCAGTAAGGTCTGCCATTGGGTTTCCTTCTTCGTAGTCTATTCTTGGAGTAACACCGGTGGATAATACTTCACGTAGACGTTTAATTTTATCTACAGGATTCTTATAATAAGCTGGGTCTTTTATGAAAAGTTTCTCAAACTCAATTACTGAAGAAATTGTATTGGCGAAATAATTACCAATCATTTCAGCAGCACCAAGATTTTCGCTATAATTAGAAACTGTTGCAGATTTCTTATAATGTGAAGATGCTTCTTCTAATGCTTTCTGTGGTAATGCTAAACTCGTTACACTAGCTATTTTATTACCATCCCATTTAATTATACCTAATTCTTGTGCATAATCTAACTCATCTTTAAATGCATCCCATAGGTAGTTATTCATTAGATTTGCTTTCTCAGCATTACTGAACTTATTCCAATTATTTCTTATTTGAGAAATAATAGAAGTTCCATATTCATTACCACCAAGATCTTCTGCTAGGTCTAATGCTTCATTAAAGTTTGAAAAATCTTTTTCAAATTCAATACCATTTAATGTAGGTCTTTCTTTCAATTTAAAGAATCCGTTGAAGTATCTGAATCTATAACCGTTTCTGTTTCCAGTATCATAGTTCTTTATTTTTTGTTCTTCAGTCAAATTCTTCTCATTCTTGTAATTAAATTCAATGGTATCTAATTCAGTTTCAAAGTAATTGATAAATCTTTTAAGAATCTGAGCATCGAATTTTATTTCACCATTACTTACATCAAATGGATTTTTAAAGTTATTTATTGCAGTACCATACAACGTATTATATGTTTGAGAATCACCCATAGTAGGTAAGACAATTCTACCTGCTCTGGTAAATGTCATTTTAGCAATATAGTCTTCAAGAGGGGATATTTCTGTATACTTACGTCCTTTATCTGCACTACCTTGTTCCTTAAAGTATACAAGTGTTTCAAACCCTATTTTACCTTTAGTATCCGCATTATTATACAAATTTGTTAACAATACAGAACCCTTGAAATAATTAGGATTGTCATTATTACCAGTATTGTATAGCACTTTGGTAAGTGCTTCTACCGTTACTGGATCATTATCCAATCTTTGAACCATATCAGACAAATAATTGTGTTCTGATATAGGATATAACAATTTACCATCAGTAGCTAATACTGATAATTCATCAGAAGAAGGATGCAACATCGCATATGTCTCAGCAAGTCTTCCTAAGAATTTAGAATCAGCATAATACTTTGTAATACTTCTATTGTATTGACCAGGAATTACACCACTTTCTTGAATTTTTGCCAAATCCTTTACTTTGGAATTAAAGAAGAAGTATATACTCTTATTGGATCTATCTGATAACATTGAAACTAATGCTTCAGTAGGATCTGAATTGTAATATTCCTTAGTAAGGAAAGAATTTAGTGACTCTAAATCAATTCCTACTCCAACTTTATTGAGTAAATCAACTATCTTATTCTTAATAGTAATTAGCTTTTCTGGTACATATTCTTTGTAAGTTTGACCATTTACTAATTTTTTGTTAGGTGTAGTTTTATATTTCTCTACAACCTTTATTATTTTATTAAACTCATTGTTGATTTCTCTAGCTATGAATTCTTCAGATTCACTAACTTTTGCTTTGAATAAGTTATCAGAAGTGTCTAATACGCTTCCATTTGTTATTAAACTATAGTTCCAACCTTCTAATATGTTTTTAGATACCTTATTTGCATTTTCATCTTTAACATATAAGTTAGTTTGTTCATTACCATTCTCATCTTCAACTTTTTCTGATAAAATACCAACTAACTTATGTCTAGCTTTACGGAACGTATTTCTAAACTGAGTTTGTAAGTTCTCTCTTGCTATTTTTTGAGCTTCATCCTCTTGAATACCTTTCTTCTGCACGTATTCGTTTGTAACCTTATATAACTCGTTATACAGAGTTTTAAATAACGGTGCTACTTTAGCAAGTTTTGCACTCTTGTCCATCATCCCTTTGAATGTGTTTTCAGAGTGGATCTCATTAATAATAGTATTCCAAGATTTATCAAAATCTACCATTAGAGGTAAACCTGTAACAGGGCTCTTTATTGCAGCAACACCCTGTACTTGGGTTACAGTGCCATCAGGATTTGTTTTTTGTTTCATTACAAATTCTGTTCTAGGCATTGTCGCAATGAAAATTTTTATAGATGCAAGAGCATTATCTTTAACTGAAACAGACAGTTGTTCTTGAATGTAGTTAGCCATTTGATCTCCTACGCTATTACCAACTGCTTTTTCATCAATTTCTGCATCAATGTTTTCTTGTTTATCTACTGCTCTTATTTGATACTCATTTAATTTATTTATGATTTCAGGTTTAAATACAGTATCGAACGTATTGTAGATTTCATCTCTAACTTCTCCTTGTTCCTTAGTAATAGTTCCTTTTTCAACTAATTTGGCTGTTATATCTGGTTTTAATGCAGCTTTTAACACTCCATAATTAAGATTTTGCAAATCATCACGTAGTCTTATGTTATTTAATGTAAATAAAGCACCTACAAGTGAATTTACAGTTTCTTTGAATTGTGTGTTAGTAATGTTTTTAAATTTGTGATTTCTTATTTTAAATGGAGCACCTGCACCTTTATATGCAGCAAGAAATTCATTTACAGCAGCCGAATCTTGTTTGGATCTATTGTAATAACCAGAATCGATTCTATTAAAAATATTATCAATACTAGTATCGGTTCTCCAAACCCATTTACTTATGAAATTCTTAATAGCTTTCCAAGCTCTTTTAAGAAGATTTAATTCAGGATCTACTTTATTCAGCATATACTGCCTAAAGTCTTCTGCTAAAGCTTCTTCTACTTGTTTATCACTTCCAACAAAACCAGTTCTATTTCTATAGAATTCATAAATTTTCTTTCTTTCCTTTGGAGAAATAGTTAATAATGATACTCTATGGAATGCTTCATGATACAATGTACCACGTTCTGCACCTTTCCACAGTATAGTAGAATCTTTTCTAACAAGACCCATAGCATACTCATTCCCACCAAGTGCAATAGCATCTTCAACAATATGTAAAGAATCTTCTGGTAATCCTAATTTATTTCTAAACCATTGAATTTCCTCTGGAGTTACTACTTCTGATATGTTACCTGTAACTTTACGAGTAGGTATATCAAAATCTTCATCAATACCCAGGCTCAAAGGATCTATTTCTCCATCATTAGTTATTTCATCTATATAAGAATCATCTTGAGTAGTGGCTTCAGAAGTTGTAACATCTTTAGTAATATCTGCCTGTGGTTCTGGGATACTAGGAATATTTGGCAATGAACTAGCTTTATTTTCAGCAGCTTCTTTTATTTCAGTATTGTTGATCTTTCTTGGTACTTTCTGAATGTCTTCAGCATATGCGAAAGAATCTTTAAATAGTTGATCATCTAAGTCACTTCTTATTATACCAGCTTTTTCTAACGCACCCATAGTATAAACTGGGGTAGAAGAAATGAAATCATCCTTAGTAAGAGATATACCTGGAATGATATCAAGCAAATCAACAGAATTATTGTTAAAATAATCATATACAGAAGGTAATGCTTCTTTTATTGGGCTGAAGAAATTCTTTCTAGCTACACGCCAATGGAATCCCATTAAAGCTTCAACTATGTCTTTTTTATCCTGAGTAGATAAATTGCCTATATTGAATGTTTTTTCACCAACTATTAGATTGGATTTATCATCAATATACAATTGCTTTTCTTTTAACCAATCAAATGTTTTATCTGCAGTGGTTACTTTGGTAGCATCTCCAAATCTAACCATAAAGTCAATTAATTCTCCAGCAATAACTCCTGTATCTCTATATTCAGAGTTAGTATTAGTGCCATAATTGATTAACAAGTCAGCTAAAAACTCAGCTTGTTTCCTGTCAAATCTTTGAAGAGTTAATTGTAATGGCAACATTTGATTTGATAAAGTACTAGATTTTGGTGGATAAATAAACAATTGTCCACTACCCCCTTTACCTGGCAACATTTCACCATTGGCTCCTATTATATCGGAATCTTTTACAATACCATCACTTATACCAAATGTTACATTTTCTGGAGTAATATCAGTAATTTCTGTTGGTATCTGTAAGCCTTTTACTTCGTGTATTGGTCTGAATACAGCTCTACCATCTTTTCTAACAACATTAGGTATTCCTTTAGTTCTAACTATTGTGCTAGGTACTACAGCTTCATCATTTGTTGCAGACTCTATTGTAGAAATTACTGCATTTCTAAATCTACGTAAATCTGCTATAGATAAATCATTAGCATTATTAATAAGATTAATATCCTCTTCTGTAAGCCTTTCTTTAGGTATGCTAGCTAATTTTGCTGCTAAGAAAGTTCTAGCTCCAGAAGGAGTTTTCAAAGCCATTGCATAATCGCCAGTGCCATGATGAATTAACATTATTATAGATGCAGAATCATATGTACTAGGATCATTTTCTTTATATGGTTTATGCCCCTTTTCTGTATAATCTTTATTTATAACAAACTCACAGAAACTATCATTAAAAAAGTTTGGATCTTTTATTCTCTCTGCTAATTCCTTGCCTGGCTTGGCACCAGGATAAATAGGCGTTGTAGCATCAGGATTAAAGAACAGTGTATGAGATACTTTATCTTGTACCATTTCTTCAATTTCTAAAGATTCATCCAAATCTCTAGTCTCAGAGTCCATATCTGCTCTTTTGTTCATTTTAGATTCTGTAGCAATCTTCTTACGGGCCCATTTTACTTGAGATTCTTCAGTTACTTCAGGATTAGAAGTTTCATAAGTTTCAGATACTTTTTTATCATCCTCGTCTGAAACAGCTTCAGAATTTGCAAGATCTATCAGAGCTTTTTCATCAGCTCGCTCAAATTCTATTTCATCCTCTTCGTCTTCTTGAGTTTCAACAACTGGTTTAGGCTCAGGTTTAGGTTTCCTCTCAGTATCTTCTTGTTTTTTTTCTTTTACTTTGGCTAAGGTATCTTCAAACTCCTTACTTAACTCTTCTAATCCTTTAGTAGGAAATTCTTCATCTTCTTTTACTTCCTTCTCTGCTACTGGTATTTTAGTATCAATGTCAGAAGTAGCCCTGTCATCCATAATAGGAGTTTTTGGAGACGTTGCCTTTTCTTGCTCTACTTCAGTAGCTACTTGATTATCTACTTGAGTTTCGTTGTTAGTAATAGGTTGTTGATCATCACTTTGATTAGCTGCTTCTCTAGACATTTCTTTTGCAGATTCTGCTTCAACAACATCCTTTGCATTTTCTTCTACTATCTTTGATGACTCATCTGAATTGTTTATATAATTATCAATTCTTTCTTTTATCTTTTTACCTATCTTCTTTTTTGATTCATTAGAAGCGTTGTTGAAGTTTATAAGTTTACCATCTTCCAAAGTATTACCGAATATTTCATTCATCTTATGCTCAGCTACCAAAAGGTCATGATTTGCAATCATTGTGTTGACATAACTATCAATACCTTTGTTAACCAAATTTGGAGTGGCTATGAAGTTTGAACTGAATCTAGTACCTTCTGATAATTGATTTAGTTTAGCATCTATGTCTTTTAATATATTAGGTATTTCTTTTGAAATAGATTTACCAACAGCATTTGACTCATTCGTTATACCAAACTTTTGTTGATTTTCTTCTGGCTTAGATTCGAGTGCTGTTTTTAATTGTTCTAATGCTTGCTTTTGAATGTTTAACTTAGTTAATGCAACAGCAGTAAGCTTCTCTTCTGGAGAATAATGGTTTAACATTTGATCATTTTCCAAAGTAGTATAGAAAGCATTGTCTGCCTCTTGTGCTTGATTGGCATTGTCAAGTGCTTCTTGTGCATCTATTGTAGCCAAGTGTTGCAATCCAATTAAAGTATTATATTCAGTAGTTCCAGAATTGTATCCAATAGTCTTACCAATATTTTGGTTTACTTTAGATTTAGATAAACTGAAAATGTTATTTGCAGTAGCTATTTCATCATTTAAATCTTGTTCAGTAATACCTTCTGGCAAATTATACTTATAATTTTCAAGTACATCAAGTACATTTTGTTGATAATTCAACTTTTTATTTGCCATTTCAGAGTAAGACATAGCTTTGATCATTGCATCTTTTTTACCAATGTGATCTGCAACTACGTCTCTTACAAAAGAGTTGGCAGTCATGTCTTTGTAAGTCTTTAACCCAGAATGATAAGCAATTATAGGTCCACCCATGTATAAACCTAATGCAAATCCCCCTTTCACATCATTCCAAAATTGTGGATCATTTGCTAATTCAGATTCAGTATCTATTCCAGATAATATTTTTGCAGTACGATAATTGGCGTCAGCTAAGCCCATTAAAGATTGAAAAATGCTGCTAGACTTTCCATCATACTTACCTGAAATATAATCATAATCAAATATGTCTTGGTTAGCTTCTTCAAATGCTTCTCCAGTAGCATAGAAACCTAATCTACCAAGTGCTTTAGCAGCTTGTAAACTAGCATTTTTTACTGGAGAGTTATATGCAAGTCTGGCATTAAACCCAGTATAAGCATCTACAAGCTTATTGTATTTGCTTGCTGTAGCTTTAGTTAATTTTGTACCTGTTTTTAATAATGGATTTAAAGCAGTTTTAATTGGAGCTGTTATTATTTTACCCATAGCTTTGCCAAGAGGTGCAAATACTAAAGCAGATTGAGCAACATCCATAGCAGATAATGCCATGTTGTTATCATAAACTCTTTCTAATCCATCTTTTAAGGATCTTTTGGCATTTGCTAGAGTTGCATCATTTATGTTTATCTCTCCAGATATAACTCTATCTATTATCTCATCGTCAGAGATCTTAGAAACATCTATATTTGGGTCTTGTTGTTTTAACTGGTTTCTACCAATTTCAGCATATTGTTTAATGTCAATACCTTGTTCCTTTAAACTATCTTCAATTCTAGATCTATACGCACCATATACTTGAGCTAGAGACTCTCTATATCTACTGTATATATTACCAGCAACACTAACTGCAGTAGCTGCAATTGCACTACCCCACCCAATTAAATTAGATGCAGCACCAATTCCAGGGACAGCGTTCAATGCTCCAGTAGTAGCATAATGTCTACCTAACCATAAAGCTCCAGTAGCTAAAGCATCTGCAATATAACCATTAACAGTTGCCATAGAAGAACCTGTTAAACCTGGACCAGCGTATAAGAAATAATCTAGGGAATACCAAGGTTTATCTTGAGCTCTTTGTTCCTTTATTCTAAATTCAGAAGACGGTGTATAATTTTCAGATCTATCTCGTAAGTTAGAATATATATTATTTATTTCTTCATTTACTTTAGATCTTTCTTCTTCCCACGATTTTCTAGAATTACTTAGATATTCAATTCTCGCATCAATGTTATCACCCTCTTTTTCACCATATTTAGACAAGATGCTATCGTATTGCTCTTGTCTATCTGCTAATGTTCTTTGGAGTTGAAAGTATTCAGATATTGCATTTTTGTATTCTTCAGAATTCTCATCCAAAGTAGGAATAGTATTTTCAAGATTTTTAAGCTTTTGCTTATCACTAAGAAAATTCAATTCATAATCAATATCATCTAATACGGGATTTATATCCTTAGCTAATTTAGCTCTTTCCGACATTAGATTAATTTGATCTCTACTATTCATGAAAGTAGTCCATGCATCTTTTAAGTAGCTCTTATCTTTAAGAGTTTCCTCTGGATTTTCTTTGTCCAATAGATACATTTCTTCATAATCATCAATTGGTGTTTGTTCCAATTCACGATCATATCCCGTTTTAATCTTTGTTAAAGGGGAATGCTGGGCGTTTACTTGTCGTATAGCCGCAGTAGTAGCATTGGTTTTAGAAGGTATTAAACCAGCATTGTATTTGTCTAATATAGATGTTTCCATATATTATTGTAACAGATTAAGCATAGTTTGATAAAGTTCGATATCAGAAGAATATGATTCGTTATATGAACTATCATATAAATCATTTTGTAGTTTAGACCCACCATGTTCTTTATTGACTTCTTGATCAAAAGTCATTCTTGTCATACCATGTGGATCAATTGGTTCCATTGCATCAAATGTAAAGTATTCTCCAGTAAGAGCTGCACCACCTCTAGTGTCAGAGTGACCCCACGCATCTTTCACACTTTCACCTTTTATTGGCTTAACACTTAAACCAACTTCAGATGTTAAACCCATAGTTTTATTAACCATTTCTTTAAAACTGTCAACATCATAGTTAGCATTTCTTATAGACTGAATAGGTATCTTAACACTAACCCTTTGAAATAATTGTGGTTGGCCATTGGATTCACCTACCATTATTTTGTTTCTAGGCACCTTTATAACATCTTGGAATACTCCAGATTTTAGGTCTTCTGCAAAGTTTCTATTAAGTCTTGAATTATCCTGAACAGTGTATTTCATAGAAGGAACCTTCATTACTTTGTTTACAAAGTCTGTGGACAATATTAACCCATTAGTATCTGGAATAGTAAATCCATTAGTTATAGCATCATTACTGTTAATTTCTACTTCTTTAGAAGATTTTATTTTATTGTAACGGTTCATAACTAATCCTGAAGTAGGATAAGTAAGTTCGTTCAACACCCTGGACGCAGTATCATAGTACAATGGTAACTTTTCTTGTTTTACTCCAACAGCTGGGAATATATCAGATTGTTTAGCAAACATATCCCTAACATCCTCTGCATAAGCATTTGCCATAGCTTCATTACTGTAGTTCTTTGATGCAGATTCTTGGTATGCCTTATACATAGTGTTGTACTCTTCCGGAGTAATAGCACCTTGTTCTAAGGCATTAGCAGCATCCATTAAAGTTTGTATCATAGATGCTTGACCTTCTATAAATGATCTTGTTCTAGTTAGATTTGGATTATTTTGCATTTGACGCTTTTCTTGAACTACTGCGTCATTATACAATTTAGTATAAGCATCTGGATAATCAGTTGGTTGTTCACCATTTTTTCCTTTTCGTGTAGCTGCAACTCTTGAAGCTTGTTGTTCTTTCAAAGCTTGCATTGCATATGGGTCTACTGTAATATTATTTCTAATGTATTCTTGATTATCTATATATGCTCTTTCCATAAAAGCATTTGCAGCATCTTCAGCGGTTGCTCCAGGGTTCTGTTTTAAGTACACTTGCATATGCATTTGAGCCTCAGGAGTAGATAGTATACCACTTCTATTTTCATCCAATATTTTTTTAATTTGATCCCCAGTTACACCAGTATGAATAAAACCATTGGATCTACCCAAATAGCTATCTTTAAGATTATTTACATATTTATCTGTAAGATCTTTTATTGATTGATAACCTAGTGGAGATACATCATTATAAATACCTGAAGTAAGTGTGTTATAACCAGTAAAATCAACATCGTGCCACAAGGGATTATATTTACCTTCTAGCATTAGACGTTGATTTACTTTTTGTCTCTCTCTTAAACCTTCAGCACTTTGACGAAGCATGCTTAGTTTAGCCCTGTCTACATTATTTATTGCTGAATATATTTTGGATCTCCCTTCTGCAGTTTTTATCATGTCTAAGTTTTTAGACAATTCTTCAGCCACAGGCAAAGCTCTACCATAAGTTTCATCATAGTATGCTTTTGTGTCAGCAGCGGATGGAGATTGAAATTCAGCCCATTTGTCCAAAGCTGTTGAATAATCTTTTAATGCTTGATCTACATTTTCTTTTGCCTGCTTCCCAAGTGTATACAATTGTTCAAATGGAATTGGAACGTATGTATTTATGAACTCTGCTTGTGCAGGATTATCATATCTATTTACCATATTAAACTCTATTTCTAGTTCTTGTTAATAAATTATCCACTTGTTCTTTAGTAAATCCTTGACTTAAGAAATCAGCTAAGAATGGTAGTGTCATTTGATCCCTATTGTATTGATTTTGCATTTGTCTATTTACTTGAGACCATTTACCAAGTTGACTAGTTGCAGTTGCTCCAAAGTTTCTAGCAGCAGCTCTGTTTCTAGCATTAAGATCGTTGTACATATTTTCACTTTGTACAAATTGTTGTCCTAAATTATTAAGAGTATTTGCGTATTCTCCTAAGTAAGCATTGTCAGCATTTTGTTTAGTAGCGTACATATTTGCATTAGAAGCATACTCATCAACAGCGGCTTGAGTTCTTGCTGCTAAATTAGCACCAGTATTAGCATTAATATTTGCTAAGTTATAATTTGAAATGGCCCTTGATCTACTGTTAGCTAATCTAGCTGGTTCAATGTTCATTCTACGTCTAGCCATTGTATTTCTAACTGCACCAGCATATGGGTTTAATACTAATGGTTCTTCTTCTGGTCCTCTTAATGATTGTAAAGTATTATACACTGTAGGAGCCAATGATAACCAATCTGGTGAATATCCACTTTTTGGTTTACCAAGTGCACGTTTCTTAGTAGCTTCATCTGCAGACGTTGGTATATTTACTGGAGTAACAATATCCTCCCAATCTATTGCCATACTAGTGTTTACTAGTGGCATTGTTGGTTCAGATAATCTTTGAGTAGTAGTTTTAGTAATGTTAGGTTTGGTTGTCTGTTTGGTGGTTACAGAACCAGTAGTACTAGGGGTTTTTGTAACTTGTTTATTCGATGCATTTGTATACGTGTTTGTTAAAGTTGGTTCAGATTCAATCGGTAAAAGAGGTATATCAACAGCGATTGGTTCATCGTTTGCATATGTGATTGCATCTATCATTTGTGT
>ULSR01013085.1_pt1 | contig 20495 bp, 18 predicted proteins | sample 1956861 | NCBI WGS metagenome assembly ULSR01 (sample SAMEA4835713, study PRJEB28245) | human gut metagenome | biome: gut microbiome; material: fecal sample | place: Denmark | collected 2008 | reverse complement strand
AAGTTGAAAACTTTTTAGGCATTTTCCGACAGTCCCTATTTAATCTCGTGTCGAAAACGCATACTGACAAGTTGTCCATGTCCATCTTTTTTAGTGTTGTCAAGGAAGTTGTTGGAGATATACTGTCAAAGCAAGAGATTGGAGACGATTGTTTACGTGAACTTTTCTATGCCGAAAAGGATTTAATGTCGTATCTAGATGAACTTTTGAGTAAGTACGCTGTTGATTCTTGGAACTATGAAGTTTATACTATGGTCCCAGTGATTAGAGGTCGCGTTGCTTTTTTGAATGCAATACTTCAAACACGAATAGTTCTGTTTGAATATGAGACTTCCGGCGAGACAGTACATATAATCCCGTCTTTGATGAACCTTGTTGATATCTGTGACCAGTTTAGATTAAATGCCACGCAGTATATGATGGATTATATCGGATGTGAGGTCTTATTTTTAGAAGTTATATCTCATCATCTTGAAGATAAGTCAAAACCATTCGCCTCTGTGTTATATAAAGGGACGCGTCTCAGTGAATCAGATTTGATGAAAACGGCAAAGACCGTCTCGATCGATAAATGTTTACGGCGATTAAGAGAAGCCTTGGCTGGTTTTGATAATTCGCGATTTTAAGTGGCGCTCCGCATTCAGGGCAGAAATTAGTTTCTCCTGTAACAGGTTTTCCACAGTTAGGACAGTAGTTCATAAAGTTTTACGTTTTCTCCACAAGATAGCAATTGTACAAATAATTTCCAATACAGTTAGGTATGGCTGACGGAAAAAAGTTGAACAACCTGGCTCTACGAGTATCGTCTAAGACGCTGATACATAGCATGTTGGCAAGAAATGCCAAAGACAGGTTGCATGAAAAAATGGGTAACCTGACTTTCATATATCCGCGTAACCTGTTGATAATTAGTTATATTGCCAAAAGTTAGACATGCAGGTTGTTCAAAAAATGCAAGGCAGGAAGTACTATCCGGCAGAATAATGCAAGTGGGGATGCAACAATGCTTATGTGAGTTGCATCTCTATATGGATGGTTGATGGGGGAGACTGTCTGAAAAGTCAAATATTCCTCAGTGAGAATCGAAAATCCGCTTCTGGCCTTGTTAGGGGTACGGAGTATTTCAGTCTCGCGAGGACTTTTCGGACAGTCTGGAGGAGGGACAGGGAGTTGATTGGTTATAATGAGGAGGATTGCTTGACAAGGAATCCTTAAACAAATATGATTTAATGCGAAAATTTACATTGGCGGCATTAACCGCCTTTTTTGCTGTCAGTCTTTCTGCGCAGAACAAGTGCACAGTCAGCGGATATATCCGGGATGCAGCTACGGGGGAAACGCTCATCGGAGCGGGAGTTATGGTGATGGTGACGGATGCTGCGTCAGGTGGGAAGACCTCAGGAATATCGTCGGGGACGAAAGCCACAGCGACGACACACGCGGCAAATGCTATAGGGGCAATGTCCGCTGCGAGTGCTTCAGGTACAAAGTCTGAGGAAAAAGCCTTAGCGATGACACCAGAGTCAAATGCCTCAGCGGAGGCAAAAGCCAAGTCGTCGATGGCAAACTCGAAAATCATTGGCGCCGTCACCAACGAATTCGGATACTATACAATCACAATCCCATGCGGAAACATTGACCTGACATATTCTTATGTCGGATGCGCGGATGTGAAATAAAACATTGATCTTCAGCGAGATACGGTTATAAATATCTCATTGCTCCAGGCGGCTTCACTGAAGGCTTCGACTATTGTCGGCCGCAAGGACGCCGGCATACAGTCCACATATATGGGCGCATTGGAAATCCCGCAGGAGATGATCAAGAACATGCCGGTGGTGCTGGGCGAACCTGATGTCATCAAGACCGTTCAGCTGATGCCTGGCGTGCAGAGCGGCATGGAAGGGTTTTCCGGAATCTATGTGAGAGGCGGTGGCGCGGACGAGAACCTTATGATGCTCGACGGAACGCCGCTTTACAATGTCAGCCATCTGCTCGGCCTGCTGTCGGTATTTACACCGGAAGCGGTCAAGAAAGTCACATTCTACAAAGGCTCCTTCCCGGCAAGATATGGCGGCAGAGTATCCAGCATCGTCGATGTCAGGACCAATGACGGAAATGCCAAAGGATTCCACGGCTCGGTATCAGCAGGACTCCTTTCGGAAAAACTCCACTTCGAAGGCCCTATCGCAAGTGAAAACACCACATGGTCCTTCAGCGCGCGCGGAATGCACACCTTCCTGTTCGACAGGTTGATAAAGGCTTTCGGCAGTCCTGCCAATTATGCCTTTTATGATATCAATGCCAAGTTAACACACCGTTTTAGCGACTCTGACAAACTGTTCGCCGGATTCTATACGGGACGAGATTATTTCAGATACTCCGATTCAGACAAGTCCAGTTCGAGGTATTATGGCCCTGACTATGAACCATATACGAAGTACGAAGAGGAGAATACGAAAATGAACCTCAAATGGGGCAACACATTGGCCTCGGTAAGGTGGAACCATGTCTTCAACAGCAAACTGTTTGCAAATACCTCGGTTTCGTGGAATACAACATACAAGATGAACATGGTCACCAATACCAGGGAACTTCTGAAATCCGAGACGGAGAACTACGACAAGCAGTACAGATATTCCTACACGTCAGGCATCCGTGATCTGGGCGCAAGGATAGATTTCGACTATATTCCTGCGCCTACCCATCTGATAAAATTCGGCGGTGAATTCGTGAATCACCTTTACCGTCCGGAAGTGGAGAGGTCACGCAGCATCAACAGCATTGGCGGGAATAAGGAAACAAGCGACAAAGTGAACGACGCCAGTCCGAACCTGTATGGCAATGAACTGTCGGCCTATATTGAAGATGATATGACCTTCGGCGAGCATTTCTCGTTCAATCCCGGATTGCATCTGAGCCTGTTTCTGGTCAATGGCCGTACATATTTCTGTCCGGAACCACGTGCAGCGGTCAAGGTCTCATTCGGCAAAGGCTGGGCTGTCAAGACAGCGTATTCAAGGATGTCGCAATACGTGCATCAGCTTACATCTGGCAACCTGAGTCTCCCTACTGACCTCTGGGTGCCTATTACCAAGAACATCAAGCCGGTAACATCTGACATCGTCTCTCTCGGCACATATTACAGCGGCCTGAAAGGATGGGAATTCTCGGTGGAGGGCTACTGGAAGCAGATGAACAATGTCCTTGAATATAAAGACGGCAAAATGTCATTCTCTTCAGCCGCTGACTGGGAGGAGAACGTGGAGATGGGACAGGGCCAGTCGTATGGCGTGGAACTCTATGTCCAGAAGACACTTGGCCGCACCACGGGAACCGTCTCATATACATTGTCCAAGACCGACCGCATCTTCCGCGACGGCACCATCAACAACGGAAAACGCTTCCCGTTCGTGTATGACCGCAGGCACAACTTCTGTATCAGCCTGAATCAGAAGCTCGGTAAAAGAGTGGACCTGAGCGCAATATGGACCATCGCTTCCGGAAACTGGATGACGGTTTCCACCAGATCTACTCTCACACTTTCGCCGGACGGAAAGGGAATGTCGATGGTGGACTATATTTCAAGCAGGAACAATTACAGGCTTCCGCTGTCCCACAGGCTCGATTTCAGTGTCAATATCCACAAGAAGAAACGTCATGGCGAGCGAATCTGGAACTTCGGAATGTACAATGCCTATGGCGCCAAAAATCCTAACTGGGTAACTTTGGACAGCAGGGAAGTGAAGAACCCGGATACCGGAAAAACCACGTACATCCCGGCATTGAGCAAGAAGACCTTCCTCTTGTTCCTTCCTTCTTTCAGTTACACATATAAGTTCTAGAAATCATGAAAAAGTCAATATTGATAATAATTGCGGCAATGATGTCTGTCGCATGTGAAGAGTACATTGACCTGCGCAGGGAGGGCCCGGAGAAGATGCTCGTGGTGAACGGAAATCTGGTGGCGGGCGACACGCTGCATACGGTTTATCTTACCTGGGGCATGTATGACGATGTGAAACCTGTAGAGGCAGCCCATCTGGACTGCTACGTGAACGGCAAACTGGTGACATCTACGGACAAGGTGACCGAGCCGGACCGGTTCTCGTACTATGCCAATGCCGTCCGGTTCAAGACTCCTTTCAATGCCGGTGACGAGGTCAGGATCACGGTAGATGCCGGCGACGCCCATGCCGAGGTGACCGGTGTCGCTCCCAAGGCGCCTGTTGTCAATGCCGTGGATACGTCGTCATTCATGGCGAAGAACAAAGGAGGCGAACTGACAGGATTCTATATGACCAAGGTCCATCTGCAGGACGTTGCCGGAGAAAGGAATTTCTACCGTATGGTAATGTCTTATGAATCAGAGTACAGGGCTTCAGAAGTGCCGTCCGGCAGTCCATACAAGGAAGGCCAGTTCTTGTGCAGGGCCTCCAGGGACATCGTCTTCGACAACAAGTACGAGAGCCTGCTGTACAGGAATCTGAAAACAGGTATGGAAGACAATTCCAGTGACGTGGATAATTATTATGCCAATGAATATAGCTTGTTTACTGACAATACTTTCGCTGACAAGGAATATACATTGAAACTGGCTGTGGAAAAGACACTTCTGCATAATTATTATCCGAATTCATGGTCGCGTGACGAATATGTGCCGGCTGAATACGGGAAAATCTGTTTCCGTGTATTGTCAATGTCCCGAAGCACCTATACTTATATGAACGACTACGCATTCGACAATTCGGAGCAAGGTTCCTGGAACTTCATTGATGAAATTCCTTATCCGAGCAATGTCAGCGGCGGTACCGGCATGGTTTCGATTATGACTCCGGCGGATTTTTATATTGACCTTAAAAAGAGATAACAGTAATGAACAAGATATATTTTGCTCTTGCATTGGCATTGACCCTTATGGCCGCGATAGCGTGTGATAAGGACAAGGTCTCGTATGATATGACGGATGCGGCACGTGCCGCGATGGACAGGCTTGTCGGTGAGTATGAGCTCGTCGGCGCGGAATGGGACGGGGCGCCGGTGGACCTGAATGGCGACGGTGTGGCTTCCGCTTCGATTTTTGATGAATTGAAAGAGGTGCCGGACCTGACAGATGAAATCGGAATAGAGATAGACATGACGGTGCCGTATCGGACCACCGTGAGAATCAGCCTGTTGATAGAAGACATCTACCTGAATACTTCAAGCGCGTTTTGGAACAAGCGTGTTTATACGCCGACATTCACCGTGGACTCGTCAGGGAATTATGATCTGGGCATTGCCCCTTATGCTGGGAAAATATCCGATGACGGTCGCTGCCAAGGCTATTTCTATAAGATGAATGTCAGGCTGGAGGGGGATGATATCCTGTATCTTTCGGGATATTCGGTGTTGCGTGACGAACGCTCCGCCCAGCCTGTGACAGGAACCCTCACTTACAAGTTCAAGTGCGTTTCCGGCAAGGGCAAAGTTCCACGCCCTCAATAACATTCTGACACGCCGGAAACCGCCCTCAGCAAAAACCGGTGCTGCTGGAGCAATTCTCAAATTATTTCATTAACTTTAAAGGTTGTTTTTTTAGAGAATGTGCTGTGTTTTACGTTAGTGAAATAAAGAGAGAGGCGCCGGAAGTGTTTGCGACGCCGTTGCAGAAGAAGGTGTATGAGACATTGGCTCAGAACAATATACCTTTCGGGCGGGTGGATACCGATCCGGGAATAACGATGGAGGATTGCCGAAATATCGATGCGGCAATCGGGGAGAGGATAGTCAAGACCGTGTTTCTGTGCAACCGTCAGCAGACGGTTTTCTATCTGTATGCCATGCCTGCAGACAAACCTTTCATTACCAAGGATTTCGGCCATGCTCTCGGAATCTCAAGAGTCTCATTTTCCTCAGGCGAAAAGCTTATGGAGATAGCCGGGACTGAGCATGGCGCCACTACGGTCCTGAGCGCCTGTCTGGAATCTGCAAAAGACGTGCACATCATCATTGACAGGCAGGTCCTCGAAAATGGCCATTTCTGCTGCACGGACGGCACTGCCACCTGCTTCATCAAACTGGACAAATCCGATCTGCTGGACAAATTCCTGCCCGCCTGCGGACATGTCCCGACGATAATATGACACCACTAAACTGACAGACTGATGAATAACGGAAAAAAACTTGTAACAGCGGCAACGGCGGCACTGAGCCTGTGCGCCTGCGGGAAACAGGACGTGAAGAAACCCAATGTCGTTTTCCTACTTTTCGACGACCTCGGATATGGCGACTTGGGATGCTACGGCCAGCAGAAAATCGAAACACCGAACATAGATGCATTGGCCTCGCAGGGGTTGCTGTTCACGGATATGTATTCAGCAGCGCCGCTATCGTCTCCGTCCAGATGCTGTCTTCTTACGGGCAAGCATATGGGCCACAGCCAGATACGCGCAAATGAAGAACATTATGTCCCTAAAGACAGCCTCGGATGGAACGGAGTGTTCCTGAATCCGGAAGAACAGGGCCAGTTTCCTCTCGAAGAAGGAACTCAGACGATTGCGACAATGCTGCAGTCGGCCGGTTACAGGACAGCAATGGTGGGAAAGTGGGGACTTGGCTTTCCGAAAAGCGCATCTCTGCCGAATACAATGGGGTTTGACTATTTCTATGGATTTAATTGTCAGGCACTTGCGCATTCATACTACCCTGTGAAGCTATGGGAGAACGGCGTGGAAGTCGAGACTGGCAATGACCTCGTCGTGCAGGGGTGCAGATTTCCTGACTCGCTGGACAGATACGATCCGGCCAACTACGAAATATACGGAGGAAAGAATTACAGCTGTGACCTGATGTATGACAAGATGGTCAAGTTTGTGGAGGACAATGCCTCCTCACCGTTCTTCCTGATGTGGACTACAACTGTCCCGCACAGCGCAGTCCAGGCACCGGCCGATGAGGTGAAGTACTATGTGGACAAACTTGGAGACGAGGAACCTTGCACAAACCCTGGAATGTACCTTCCGAACAGATACCCCCACGCGACCTATGCTGCTATGGTTACCCACATTGACACGCAAGTCGGCAAACTCGTCGAGAAACTCAAGGAACTCGGAGTCTGGGACAACACCATATTTATCGTATCTTCAGACAATGGCCCGGCAAGCAACGGCAACTCTCCGATGGAGTATTTCCAGAGCGGCGGCCCGTTCAAATGCGGTAAAGGCTGGGGTAAATCATCATTGCACGAAGGCGGAATCAGGATGCCGTTCATTCTGCACTGGGGCAACAACAAGAATTCCGGACGTATAACACGTATGTCCAGTTTCGCCGACCTGATGCCGACATTGGCAGAGATCACCGGAGTCAATGCCCCTGAGAATGACGGTGTTTCCTTCGCGCCGACCGTTCTGGCGGAAACTCGTGGCGGACAGCGTTATGCCAAGGCCAATGACATGATCTTGGCACCGCAGCGCGACCACGAATACCTTTACTGGGAATATCCGGCATCCAAAGGCTGGGTGGCAGTCAGGATGGGAGAATGGAAAGGCATCGTGCGCAAAGTCCTGAAGGGCAATTCCGAAATGGAACTGTACAATCTCAATGATGACCCGCAGGAGCAGAACGATGTTGCTGCTTCGCACCATGAGATAGTCAGGTCAATGTGGTCCGCAGTCAGGGAGAGCCATTGTGATGCAAATCCGGAGGTCCCTAAATTCTGTATGGATATAAACTATCCTGATTCACTCTAGACCTTATGAGACTGTTCCGGTTCATGTCTGTTGCAGTCCTGCTGCTCGCTTTCGCCTCGTGCACACACCGCACGGAGACGGAAAAGCCTGGCAGCGTACTCTATCGGATAGACACGTCAGGAACAGGGTGCAGGATATGGACGTACCATCCTGACGGCAGCATCCAGGACAGCATCACATTGGACAGGAACCTTAAGAGAATCGTATGCATGTCCTCCAGTCACATCGCCTGCCTTTCAGCGATCGGATGCGACAGCCTGATATGCGGTGTCTCAGGTATAAAATACATTTCTGACACATTGATACAGAGGCGTTTCGCCGAAAGCAAAGTCTCTGATGTCGGTTCGGATGTGGCGGCTGACTATGAAAGGATATTGTCAATGTCGCCCGACCTCGTGACGGCCTACAGCCTGCCGGGTTCCGACTTCGTGAAAAAGCTCCGTTCGTTGGGTGTCAATGTCCTGGTGCTCAATGATTATCTGGAGAACAATCCGCTCGGCCGGGCTTCGTATATAAAACTTTTCGGTGCATTGACAGGAAAGACGGCTGTGGCCGATTCTTTATATGAGGCGGTACGTGCAGATTATGATTCGCTCTCTGCTATAGTGCAAGGTGCTGTAAATCAGGATAATGAGAGAAAGAAAGTCCTTGTCAATGTCCCGTATTCCGATGTCTGGTACATCCCGGGCGGCGACAATTATATGTCCCGGCTTATACATGATGCCGGGGGAGAAGTGCTCGGTGCCGTTGCTGGAAAATCCGAGTCCGGAACGGTTTCTGTGGAGCAGGCGTATCTGCTGTCGAAAGATGCGCAGGTGTGGCTGAATACAGGATGGTTCGATTCTCTCGATGCCTTATATGCCTCGTCACCGGTTTTCGGAAAGTTCGGCTGCGCTGACAATGTATATAACAATACTTTGCGTACTACGCCGGGCGGTGGCAATGACTTCTGGGAAAGCGGAGCGGTCCGTCCTGATCTGATTCTTTCAGATTTGATAAGAATCCTGCATCCGGGACTGATTCAGGATGCCCCTTTGCATTATTATAAGAAATTGGCTAAACAGAATTGATACGATACGAGATATGAAAAAGTTTGACGGAAAAGTCCAGATGCTGGATGCGGGAATGGTATTGTTTGAAACCAAAAGCGACTTTGGAGACACTTTAGGACAGGTGAAAGCTGAAATGGAAGTCTATGGCAATGTTCTGAAGCCGGCTGATCTGTATGAAGCTGAACTTCCGGAGTCAACAGGCGAGTGCGACCTGTTTCTGGACTGGTCCAGCATTTGGCGCGTGCGATACATCTCCTGCCATCTGGAGAGCGCCGACGGTGGTGAGTCTGATCCTCACCGTTATGCGGCTACATTCAAGGAAGGCAACCGCAGCACGATGCTCAGGGGAGTAGTGATGGCTGTGCTCCTGGCCGGTTTCGTCTTGGATATAATATTCGTGCACGGTGTGCTGAACACCATCTGCGCAGTGGTTTTGGCTGCATTGACAGCATATGTCTGGATACTTCCGAGCAGCAAGGCGCAGAGGGTAGTGAAGTCTCTGATGAAAGCTTTGAAGCGATAAGAGTCGCGACTGAGAAGCTGTTCTGAAAAACTAAAGCGACAGTGCAGCGGACCTTCCGGCAAGATAACCGGTGGAGAAAGCGATCTGAAGATTGTAACCGCCGGTATCTGCGTCAATGTCAAGAACTTCGCCGCAAAGATACAAACCGGGGCATTTTCTGGAACTGAGCGTCTTAGGCACGATTTCATCGCAGGAAACGCCGCCTGCCGTGATGACGCAGCGCTCATAGCCCACATATCCGGCTATGTCGAATTCCCAGTTGCGGATAGCATTGACAAGAGCTCGCATCTTAAGCGTCTCTTTTCCTTTGCTTCCGCTTATTATTTCGGGATGGCACTTCATGAAGCCCGGAATTATTTCCCATGGCATCAGCTTTCCCAGTAGTACCTTTGCCTGCTGTCTAATGCTTTTGCCTTTGCTTCTCGGGTCCGTCCCCACTTCTTTCCACAGTTCGGCGACTCTTTTCTCGAACTCCTCGGCAGGCACACCGCTCTTCAGGTCCAGTGCCACTTTTACCTTGCTGCCGTTCAGAATCGCCTTCACGGCGTTACGGCTTATCGCAAACCCTGCCGGGCCCTCGAGGCCGCCGTCAGTAAAGTCAATGTCGCCCTCCATTTCCTGAACCTCACTTCCGTTCACGAAAAGTCTTATCCCTATGTTTTTCAATGAATTGCCGCACAGGGCAGTTCCGGTTTCGGAAAGCGCGGAGCTCCTGTCCACATGCCCTTTAAGTTCAGGACTATTTTCCTCCAGCTGAAGCTTGTACTCTTTCGGAACAAGTGCCGTCAATGAAGGGAAACACTGTTTTATGCTATGCCCGAGTGACTTGGCGAATGTATATCCGTCGCCCGTAGAACCTGTATTCGGATATGAGAGACCACCAGTGGCGATAATCAGCCTTCCTGATGAAAAACTCTGGCCATCAGCGGTTTCCACTGCGAAGATACGGTTTCCGAACTCCTCTTCCATGCGTACTCCGGTGACTTGCGCATCTGTCATAACCCTCGCGCCAGCATTACGTGCCGCACTATAAAGCGCATCCACCACATCCATGGACCTGTGCGAAACCGGAAACGCCCTGTCTCCACGTTCCACCACCGATTCCATTCCGTTGGCATTGAAAAAATCTATCAGAGCATCGGGAGGGAGGCTGTAGAATGCCGGTCTCAGGACATTGGAATTAGACCTTACGTGTGAGGAAAAATCGCTCCAGCCCTTTACATTGGTAAAATTGCATCTTCCCTTGCCGGTAATCATTATCTTTCTGCCCGGTCTCGGCATTTTCTCGAGGAGCAGGACAGACGGGCGCTCTTTCGAGGCGGTTCTGGCCCCGTAAGCGGCCATAAGACCTGCCGCGCCGCCACCGATAATGATAATGTCGTAATGCATAACTACCTGATGTTGAAGTCAATGATCTGGTTTTCGCAGAATGTGCCCTGGACATTGACAATCCCGTCTTCTCTCGACCACAGATGGCTGCGTGACGAAAGTTCTACTGCCACAAGGTCGCCGGTCCTGAGATAAATTCTGCCTGAAGCCTCCGTAAGAGCCGCCTCCAAACTGCCTGTCCCGCCCGCATTGATCCTGAAGATCTCACTTCCTTCCCGCATCAGCACGAACTCGTTTTCGGTGTTCTGCGCAACGCATTTCTGATAGAGAGGCGCCGGCAGGAATGATGTATGGTCAATGCAGGATGCGGCTGCAAAGTCTTCACTGCCAGTCCCTATCAGATTTTCAGGATAGAGCAGCACGCCGAAGTTCACACTGTCGTAATACCGGTCAGCGAACCTTGCCCCGACGCATTTCCCCGGCTTGCACACTCTTGCGAACATTACCGGAGCAAATGTCAGGGTGTCAATGAAATCCTGAGGAAAAACGTCTTCGTTGTCCTTTTCCCAAGTCGTGTCCGGCCTGACAATGATATGGCCTGAAGCGGTCTTTACGATGATGTTCATGTCCTTTGAGCGCGAGTATTGAGGCTATTTGCCCTGTTCAAATTTTCCCTTCAGTTTGCTAAGCGCATCGTTAAGAGCTTCACCTTCAAGCGGTTTGCTCATAGCCTCCTTCTTTTCCTGCTCGAACCGCTCTCTCAAGCGTGCGAACTGACGCTTGGTGTCCATCGTGAACTCGCCGTTTTCAATCCATGCGAAATACGCCGGCTCCATTTCGAACACCTCTTTGGCAGTCTTGCCTCGGTGCTTTCCGAAACTGATGACAGGCTCGTTGTCCTTTCCGAGCACAAGTCTTCCGGCATAGTCCACTGTGCGTGGGCGTCCGCCTACTGATGAAAGAAAGTCCACATTGTTCTTGAGCGGAACTTCATGGAATTTGTCAGCCTCCTGGTACTTTTCCAGTTCACCTTTGAGAACTTCATATGTTGCCAATGTGTCTGCTTCCGCAGAATGGGCATTTTCGAAATCCTCGCCGCCGCAGTAGAAGCGGTAAGCGGCCTTCAAGTTCCTCGGCTCCATATAGTGATAGATCGTCTGCACGTCCACCATCAGTTTCGAGTGCAGGTCAATGTCGATTGCCTCCAGGGTCTGTCTGGCTTTGGCTTTTTTCTCCTCGCTGCATTTCGGGTCTTTCAGCCTGCTGTTGCAGTATGCTCTTACCCTTTCGATTTCCTCAGCCAGCATAGGGAGGTCGAATTTGGTGGAATTGTAACCTGCCAAGTCGCTGTCTTTCAGCCAAGAAACCACTTCCGGAGCTATCTCGATGAATTTCTTTTCACCTGCGACATCCTCGTCCTTGATACCGTTCACCTGGCTGGCACCCGGATCGATGCTCTTCTGCTTTCCGGCAGAGTAGTCCCACGGACATACCCGCCATGTCTTTACCTCATGATGATGGTCCGGAAATACCTTGACGAAACTGAGTTCCACGATGGCATCAGACACGATATTCAGTCCTGTACTTTCAATGTCGAAGAACAGGAGAGGTTTTTCAAGATTCAGTTCCATTTTACTTTACCATTATAGGCATTACGATTCCGAATACTTTCTCGGTCTTCAGTTCCTCTTCAGAAGGCTGGAGAAGAGCGGATCTGCGCTTGTCCACAAACTTCATGACAACCTCCTCGCATGACATGTTGGAGAGCATCTCGATGATGTGGGTGGACTTGAAGCCGATGGTAAGCTCGCTTCCGTCATATTGGCAGGAAACCTTTTCGTGTGCTGCGATCTCAAATCCAGGATCCTGCGCGGAAATCTCCAGAGAGCCCGGTGCCAGGTCGAACTTGATGTGGTTCGAGCCTTTCGGAGAACATACGGAGATACGGCGTACCGTGTTCAGAAGCACGAGCCTGTTTATTCTGAGGATGTTGGAGTTGTTCTGAGGAATGATGGTCCTGTAGTCAGGATATTTGCCTACAACAAGGCTGCATATGACCGTGGTGTTGTCGAATCTGAAGATTACTGTCTTGGAATCGAACTCTATGGTAATCTCCTCCACGTCTCTGCCTATTACTGATTTCAATATGGCCGCGTGTCTCTTGTTCAGTATGAACGAGCAAGGCTCCGCTGCCTTCACGTCGTCCGCCGTATAGCATGTAAGTTTCTGAAGGTCAGATGCTACAAGGGTGGCTGCCTCCGGCTTGATGTCGAAGAATATGGAGTTCATCACCGGACGGTTGTCCTCGTCTGAGGATGCATAGATGGTCTTGCTTATGCCGTCCACGAGGCTTGCTCCTGTGAATACCACAGTCTTGAAGCCCTCTTCCACGCTCTTGCATTCCGGATAGTCGTCCGGGTTGAAGAAAGGCAATGTGGATGAACCGCTCGACCAGATACATTCGAACTGGTTGTCGCTGATGGTCCTGATGGTGAGCGGCTGGTCAGGAAGTTCCCTCAGGAGGTCATTCAACTGTCTTGCCGGCACCGCGATTCTGCCTTCGTCCTCTGCGCCTGAAGTTTCCACAGTGATGGAAGTCTTCATCGTGATTTCCTTGTCAGAGGCGGTCACTTCGAGGCTGTTGTTCCCCAGTACGAAAAGGTAGTTCTCAAGTATTGCTTCATTGGTCTTGGCAGGAATTGCCTTGGATACGGACATGAGTCCTTTCAGCAGTTCTGAGCTTGATGTGACAAATTTCATATACGTGCTATTTTAATTATCTTTTAATGTGTCAGCCGTCATTGACCTTCCTTCTCAGGAAGAAGAAAGGCTTCTTACAAAGGTAGGTAATTTTCTGGAATTGTGGCATATATTTTGATTTTTCATCTGCCCGGTTACGGACATCGTTGCGGTTTTCTCTGCAGCGTGTCTTTGAATGTGAAATTTTAAAATTCAATGAATATGAACAAATCATTGCTAAATCTTCTGGCGTCAGTCGGTGTTGCCGCGCTGACAGCATTCGGCGTAGTCAAGGCTTGTACACCGAAACTTGTATCCGAAGGTGAGACCGCTGCATTGGCAGCAGACGGCTCAGCATACAGAACTGTCAATTTGTCAGCGACGGAATATCCTGATTTTACTTATGCGGCCGAGTCTGCCGTAGATGCTGTGGTCTATGTGAAAGTGACCATACACCAGCAGACATCCGCGATTTCAGATCCGTTCTTCAAGTTCTTCTTCGGTGACCAGATGGCTCCGCAGTCCAGAGACCAGCAGGCGAGCGGTTCAGGCGTGATCATCCGTGCGGACGGTTATATCGTGACCAACAATCACGTGGTGGACGGCGCTACCAAAGTGGAAGTCACATTGAATAACAACAAGACTTATCCTGCAAAAGTCATTGGTACAGACCCTGCTACGGATGTTGCAATCCTGAAGATAGATGCGGAAGGCCTGCCTGTCATTCCTTTCGGCGACTCTGACAAGTTGAGACTTGGACAGTGGGTGATCGCCATCGGCAGTCCGTATGACTTGCGTTCTACCATTACGGCCGGCATTGTCAGCGCCAAGGGCCGTCAGATGCCTCATCCGCAGGGTGAATTCAAGATTGAGTCGTTCATTCAGACAGATGCTGCCGTAAATCCTGGAAACAGTGGCGGTGCGCTTGTGAACCAGAAGGGCGAACTTGTAGGCGTGAATACCGCAATTATCTCACAGACAGGCTCTTTCACCGGCTATTCTTTCGCAGTGCCTTCAAATATCGTGAGGAGGATTGCTGAGGACCTGATCGATTTCGGAAGTGTCAAGAGAGCGTTGCTCGGAGTGTCAATGTCACAAATTGACGACAAAAGAGCTAAAGATTTGAAACTTTTTTCTCCAAAAGGTGTATATATAGAGGAGGTCGTGAAAGGAGGAGCAGCTGACAAGGCGGGAATTCAGAAGGGTGACGTCATCGTCGCAGTGGATTCCACAGAGATTACCACTCCTTCTTCTGTGCAGGAAAAAGTCAGCTCGTACCATCCGGGAGACAAGGCTGAAATAACCATTGTCAGGGACGGTAAGGAGAAGACGGTAGAGGTTACATTCCAGGGTACATCTATGGAAACCGGCTCCAAGGACGTTGACGGCTCGGTGGCATTCTATGGCGCCAAGTTGAAGAAACTGTCCGATGAGACGCGAAGCCAGTTGGGACTCAAGAGAGGTGTGGAAATAGTGTCTGTAGGACCGGGCAAGGTCCAGGATGCAGGCGCTGTGGAAGGCTTTGTAATCCTTTATGTCAATGATCAGCCTGTCAGCGACCCTGAAGATGTAATCAACATAGCAAAGAAGGCGAAGAGGGCTATCTATGTCGAAGGTGTTACCAGAAACGGCAAGGCGTCCTACTTTGCGTTCGGCAAAGAGTAAAAAACGTATATGAGACAACTTAAAATTACTAAGTCGATCACCAATCGTGAGAGTGCCTCCCTGGACAAATATCTCCAGGAGATCGGTAGAGAGGAGCTGGTTTCACCGGAAGAAGAGGTGGAACTTGCCCAGAGAATCAGAAAAGGTGATCAGAGAGCATTGGAGAAACTTACAAGAGCGAACTTGAGATTTGTGGTTTCTGTTGCGAAACAGTACCAGAATCAGGGCTTGAGTCTCCCTGACCTTATCAATGAGGGAAATCTGGGACTTATCAAGGCTGCTGAAAAATTCGATGAGACGAGGGGATTCAAATTCATCTCCTACGCCGTATGGTGGATCCGTCAGTCGATTCTTCAGGCATTGGCTGAGCAGTCCCGAATCGTGAGACTTCCTCTGAATCAGGTAGGCTCGCTCAACAAGATAAACAAGGCGCTGTCGAAATTCGAACAGGAAAATGAAAGGCAGCCGTCAAGCGACGAGCTTTCAGAGATGATCGATGTCCCTAAGGACAAGATATCTGATACGCTCAGAGTTTCAGGAAGACATGTCTCGGTGGATGCTCCTTTCGTTGAGGGAGAGGACAACAGCCTGCTGGATGTGCTTCCTAATACAGATTCTCCAAGTGCTGACAGAGGACTGGTGAATGAGTCTCTCAATACTGAAATCGAGAGGGCTCTGTCCACATTGTCCAGCAGGGAGCGTGAAATCATCAAATCTTTCTTCGGAATCGGATGTCAGGAAATGACGCTCGAGGAAATCGGAGAGAGGTTCGGCCTCACAAGGGAGAGAGTACGTCAAATCAAGGAGAAAGCTATCAGAAGGCTCAAGAGTCCGTCAAGAAGCAAACTCCTCAAAGGGTATCTTGGATGATAATTTTAGGTTTGCTTTAAGATGACACCGGAATCATTTATTCAGAATAAGGCCGCAGAGGCCATAAAAAGCGTTTACGGAGCAGATGTCGATGCATCTTCCCTCCAGATACAGGTTACAAGAAAAGAGTTCGAAGGCGACTACACGTTAGTTGTCTTCCCTCTTTTGCGTATTACACATGCTTCACCGGACAATACCGGAAATGCGATAGGAGAGTGGCTCAAGACCAATGTTCCCGAGATTGCAGGCTACAATAGCGTGAAGGGCTATCTGAATCTCCTTTTCTCGCAGGTTTACTGGAACGAGCTTTTTGCTGAAATAGCTTCAGCAGAGAATTTCGGAACCCTGCCGAGCACAGGAAAGAACATTATGGTGGAGTTCTCTTCCCCTAACACCAACAAGCCGCTTCACCTCGGCCATATCAGGAACAATCTCTTGGGAGACTCCGTTTCAAGACTGTTGAAGGCCTGCGGAAACAATGTCATGAAGGTGACATTGGTCAATGACCGCGGCGTCCATATCTGCAAGTCGATGCTTGCCTGGCTGAAGGCCGGCAATGGCGAGACACCTCAGTCTTCCGGCAAGAAGGGCGACCATCTGGTGGGTGACTGCTATGTGATGTTCAATGACATCTACAAGAAAGAAGTGGATGCTCTCGTAAGCGGCGGAATGAGCAAGGAAGAAGCCGAGAAAGAGGCTCCTTGCCTGAAAGAGGCTCACGAAATGCTTGTGAAGTGGGAGCAGGGTGACAAGGAAGTGCGTGATTTGTGGAAGAAGATGAACGGATGGGTTATGGAAGGTTTCGATGAGACCTATAAGGCCCTCGGCATTTCTTTCGACAAGACATATTTCGAATCAGATACATATCTTCTCGGTAAAGAACTGGTGCAGAAAGGTCTGGATATGGGCGTTTTCGTGAAGGACCCGGACGGCTCAGTCTGGTGTGACCTCACTGCTGACGGCCTTGACAGAAAACTTCTTCTCCGTAGCGACGGAACATCAGTGTATATGACACAGGACTTGGGAACAGCAGAGAGACGTTTCTCAGAGTATAATCTCGACGAGCATGTCTATGTGGTAGGAAATGAGCAGAATTATCATTTCCAGGTGCTCAAGCTTATTCTCAAGAAGCTCGGCTTCAAATGGGCGGACGACATTTTCCACCTTTCCTATGGTATGGTAGAATTGCCGGAAGGAAAAATGAAGTCAAGAGAGGGAACTGTGGTGGATGCCGATGATCTTATAGAGAAGATGTACGAGGAGGCGAAAGCTACTTCTGAAGAGTCAGGAAAACTTATGGATATGCCTGAGGCTGAGAGAGATGCACTGTATCACTCCATCGGTCTCGGAGCATTGAAATACTTCATCATGAAGGTCGATCCGAAGAAGACGATGCTCTTCAATCCTAAGGAGTCCATTGACTTTAACGGTAACACCGGTCCTTTCATCCAATATACTCATGCCCGTATCAAATCCATTTTGAGAAAGGCTGATGAGCAGGGTGTCAGCCACGATGTCGCTTCGCTCAAGAATGACATTGCCCTTTCTGCGAAGGAGGTCCGTCTGGTCAAGATGTTGAACCTGTATCCTGCGAAGGTGGCGGAGGCCGGAGCCGAATATTCGCCGGCAGTGATCGCGAACTATGCTTATGACCTTGCCAAGGAGTTCAACCAGTACTATCACGAAACCCGCATTCTCCAGGAAGAGGATGTACTCGTGAAGAATTTCAGGCTGGTCCTCATCCAGACTTTGGCGGATGTGCTGACGAAGGCGATGGGACTGCTCGGTATCGTACTTCCTGAAAGAATGTAATTTGACAATATGGCTGAACAGAAGGAAGCATATATGTTTCCGACCTCTGTGAAAGAGGTGGAGGCATTAGGCTGGGATTACATTGACGTTATCTTGTTTTCCGGTGACGCTTTCGTGGACCATCCTTCTTTCGGAACTGCATGTATAGCGCGTTGGCTTCAGAAATGGGGCTGGCGCGTTGCTGTTGTGCCTCAGCCGAACTGGCGCGATGACCTGCGGGATTTCAAGAAGTTGGGTGCGCCGCGTCTTTATTTCGGTGTCAATGCAGGGGCCATGGACTCTATGGTGAACCACTATACGGCTTCCAAGAGGCTCCGGCACGATGATGCCTATACCCCTGACGGGAAGTTCGGACAGAGGCCGGATTACGCAGTGACTGTCTATACCAAGATCCTGAAGAAACTGTATCCGGATGTGCCTGTGGTCATTGGCGGAGTCGAGGCTTCGTTGAGGCGGCTTACCCACTATGACTATTGGAAGGATTGTCTGATGCCTTCGGTACTGGTGACAAGCGGCGCGGACTATTTGTGCTACGGAATGGGGGAGAAGCCGATGCTGGAACTGACCCGCGGCATCGAGGCGGGCAGAAGCCGTCACGATATGCATAAGATTCCGCAGATAGCGTTCTATGTGAGCGGAAAGCCTAAGCCCAAGGAAGGTGTGCTGATTCTTCACTCCTTTGAAGAGTGCAAGAGGGACAAGAGAGCATTTGCAGAGAACTTCCATCATATTGAGATTCATGCGAATATGATGCATCCTGATACCTTGTTGGAAGGTACAGGAGATGGTTATGTCCAGATCAATCCGCCTTATCCGCCTTCGGACGAAAAGGATATGGATTCGTTCTGGGACCTGCCGTTCACGAAGATGCCTCATCCTCGCTACAAGGGCAAGAGAATTCCTGCCTACGATATGATCAAGTATTCCATCAATACTCATCGCGGATGCTTCGGAGGATGCAATTTCTGCACGATTGCGGCGCATCAGGGCAAGTTCATACAGTCGCGTTCCGAGCAGTCCATATTGAAGGAGGTGAAAGGTCTTCTGAAAGTTCCTGGATTTGCGGGCAATATCTCTGACTTGGGAGCTCCTACTGCGAATATGTATGGTATGAGGGGAAAGAATCCGGCTCTATGTGACGTGTGCAGGCGCAAGTCGTGTCTTTTTCCTGCTCCTTGCCCTAATATGGACAGAAGTCATGCGAGGGTTCTGAAACTCTATCACGATGTCACTTCGGTCAAGGGAATCCGTCATGCGTACATCGGCAGCGGCATCAGATATGACTTGTTCCTGTCGGAAAACGGCTTCGTGGACAAGACTTCCTATCCGTATCTGAAGGAACTGATTCTGGACCATACGTCCGGCAGACTCAAGGTCGCTCCTGAGCATACTGAGGACAATGTCCTCTATTACATGGGCAAGCCGTCGTTCAGGCTTTTCTGCCGTCTGCGCAAGGAATTCGACAAGATCGCTTCGGATGCGGGGCTGCGTACCGGCATTGTCCCGTATTTTATTTCTTCGCATCCGGGATGTCATATGAGCGATATGCAGAAGTTGGCTTCGAATCCGGCATTGAAGGGAATATATATGGACCAGGTGCAGGACTTCACGCCTACTCCGATGACGACTTCCTCGGTCATGTTCTATTCCGGACTGGACCCGAGAACGATGAAACCGGTCTTCGTGGAGCGCAATCCTGACAAGAAAAAGATGCAAAAATCATTTTTCTTCAAAAAAAAGTAAGATAACATATTTGTATTAGAAAAAATTGTCCTATTATTGCATCGCGAAATAAGAAGAACGAAAGACTATATAAAAAGTAACGGTACAAATAATATGGCGACTAATCAGAAAAAGAGAGCGGTTGTGAGCTACGAGAAGATGTCCAAGGAGCTTGCGGCAGCGTTTGTAGAGAAGTATCCGAAGGGTTTCAGTGACTATCTGCCTGACCTGATAAAGTATGACAAGCCGGACGGCACATGCTTCTATGCTGTGACTGTCGAAGTTCCGGATGCTATCTATCTTGTGAAGATCAAGATCAAGACTGACAATCCTGACGACATCGAGAAATGGCTTGAGGAAGATGCCTCAGAGGATGGAGATACCACGGCTCCTGATACAGCAGGAGGTGAGACACTGCCGGATGACAATATCTCCCAGTATTCTTCCAGTGATGATGATGCGTCTGACGCTTAGGAAAAGTACAATGAGAGTTATGCCGGGAACGAATTCTTCGTTTCCGGTTTTTTTTGTCATCGCTTTTGTGTAAGTTTGTACTGATGATGAAATGGCTGACAGAATTTAAACTTTTTTTGAGAGGCTTGCCCGAAAAGAACAAGCTTCTTCTGTTGTCGCTTGTCGTGGGTATAAGCAGCGGTTTGGCCGCTGTGCTGCTTGAAACTCTCGTCAGGGCCATTCATCGTGGCCTGACCAGCTGGTTTGACAGTGCCGGGGACAATTTCCTGTACTTGGTTTATCCGGGAGTCGGAATGCTCCTGTCGCTTCTCATATTGCGTTTCGTGATTAAGGACAATATCGGTCATGGCGTGACCAAGGTGCTGGTGGCCGTATCCAAGAACGAGTCCAGGATCAGACCTCATAATATGTGGTCATCCATATTGACCAGTTCATTGACCATCGGCTTCGGAGGCTCGGTCGGTGCTGAGGCTCCTATCGTATATACAGGCGCGGCGATCGGCTCGAATTTCGCGAGGTATATGGGGATGTCCTACAGGAACATTACCATATTGCTGGGATGCGGTGCGGCCGGTGCCG
>ULSR01001323.1_pt1 | contig 23201 bp, 10 predicted proteins | sample 1956861 | NCBI WGS metagenome assembly ULSR01 (sample SAMEA4835713, study PRJEB28245) | human gut metagenome | biome: gut microbiome; material: fecal sample | place: Denmark | collected 2008 | reverse complement strand
TGCTCAAATAGCTGCCTATCCTCAAACGTTGTGGGCTTTTGTGGGGGCAAGCGGGCGAAGTGTGAAATTTGTAGTTCCTTACACCCGTCCTGACGGAACCTTGCCGCAAACGGAAACGGAAGCGGCGTTGTTTCATGCGCATGCTTTTCGTCATGCTGTTAAGACTTACGAACCTAGATTGTCTTATCCCATCGAACTGAAGGAACCTCATCTTACCCAAAGTTGCCGTCTGAGTTATGACCCTGAAGTCTATCATAACTCTCAGGCGCTTGCCATTCATCTTGAACAACCTACGCAAATGCCTGTGGAAACGGGATTTCAAGAGAATTTTCATAAATTGACACCTGTGGAGAGTGTCGGAAAATCTTGGTACGAGAAGCAACGTTACGTTTCTGTCCAGTTTGAGCTCGCTTTGGGCCGTGCGATAGAGAAGTATGGAAACATTGATTTAAAATTGGATTTCAAACCGTTGCTTCATCTGCTGGGAGAAGGCTGTTTCTGTGCCAGCATTTCCGAAGAAGATGCCGTGAAGTGGACGATGCTGTATTGGGATACCATCTTGTCGGAAGTTGAGATAAGGGAGACTTTGCACCATACGTATCAGGTGAAGAAAGGATTCAATGAAAAGGCATTGTGTAAGCCCGAACAATTGCAGGCGTTGAAAGTGAATGAGTTTATGAACCGTCGTTATGAGTTTCGGCGAAATGTGATGACGGGAGTAGTGGAACATCGTGAACAGGGAACGTTCTGTTTTCAGTTCAGACCCGTTACCGATTTAGTTTATAACAGTATAGCACTGAACGCCCAGCTTGAAGGCTTGCAGTTGTGGGACAGGGATGTGCGCCGTTATATCAACTCCGATAGAGTGAAGGATTTTTCGCCGATAGATGATTTTTTGCAGAAGCTTCCTCGTTGGGATGGATATGATTATATTCGTGATTTGGCAGGACGTGTGAAATGTGACAATCTGCATTGGCAGGACTTATTTTATCGATGGTTTTTGGGAATGGTGGCGTATTGGCAGGAACGCGACACGAAACACGCCAACAGTACTTCACCATTGCTGGTGGGTCCGCAAGGCATTGATAAATCTACTTTTTGCACAGAGATTCTTCCTCCGGAGCTACATCTTTATTATACGGATGATTTGGATTTCAGCGAAAAGCGCCATGCCATGCTCTATCTGAATCGTTTTGCGCTGATTAATCTGGATGAGTTCGATCAAATCAGTGTCCGTCATCAAGGCTTCCTGAAGCATTTGTTGCAGAAGCCTTCGGTCAATGTGCGCCGTCCCAACAGTGCTTATATAGAGAAAGTGCGTCGCTATGCTTCGTTCATTGCCACCAGCAATCACGAAGATTTGTTGAATGACCCTAGCGGCAGCCGTCGTTTTATCTGTGTGCATGTTTCGGAAATAGATAATTCGCAACCGATAGATTATCAGCAACTTTATGCTCAGGCGGTAACTGCATTGGATAATGGGGAGCGTTATTGGTTTACGCGCGAAGAGGGTATGCGGCAGACGGAAAGTAATCGTGAATTTCAGCAGGAACCTATTCAGGAGCAGTTGTATCATCAGTATTTCCGCGCTGCGGAGGATGAGTCGGAAGGAGAATGGATGCTGGCAGTGGAGATTTTCCAATGTTTGCAGAAAAAGAGCGGTATCAAGTTGCCGGTCGGAAAGATGAATATGTTCGGACGTTTCTTGAGCAAGTTGGGGATTCTGAGTCATCGTACTAGGGATGGTGTGTTTTATAGAGTGGTGGAACGTACAAAAAATGACATATTTTGAAAAAGGTGAGAGCAATGCTCTCACCTTTTTAGGTATCTCTCATACCTGAAATCCTTTATTCATCAGGGATAAGGGGAGATGATGAGGCATATGAGAGATGAAAATGAAAAAGGGCAAGTACCGGTTGAATTCAAACTTCCTTGCGATAGCAGAAATAAATTGGTTGAGGAACATAGCCGGTTGATAGAAGAAAAATGAATACCTTTGCATTTAAATATAATGAGAATAGAACGTATGGAAACAGGATTGACTTATACTTCGACCGTTACAGTGTCGGAAGACAACATAGCTGCCACAATGGGCAGCGGAGATTTAGAGGTTTTTGCTACACCGGCTATGGTGGCATTGATGGAAAATGCGGCAATGAATGCCGTAGTAGGAGAATTGCCTGAAGGTGCCACTACTGTAGGTGCGATGATGAATACGACTCATATCAAACCTTCGGCCATGGGAGATACGGTTTCGGCAACTGCTGTATTGAAGGAAGTGGAAGGCAGAAAGCTTACTTTCGAAGTGCAGGCCAAGGACAGTAAAGGGGTGATTGGCGAGGGTACACATGTGCGCTATATTGTCGATAGGGAGAAGTTTATGAGTAAGCTGGCTTGAAATTAGTTTGAGGAGGTGTGTATTTTATGTTTTTAGGCAAGTAAAAACATAGAATGCACACCTCCTTTTAATTGCTTAACGTACAACATCTTGAACGATATTTCCTCTTAGCGTGGTATCGTTGCATTCCTGTGTTGTGACCAGCTTTTCGATACTTTCTTCACCGGAAGTAAGAAATAGGTTGTTGGTGATGTGCAGCCCATTCACTGATTTGGCATGGATGGCATCAGTCCCTTTTAGCAGGAAGCGGTTGTTGACGATGCGGATGTTGCGATGTACATAGCCTTCATGACGATTGTTCTCGGGGGCGATGAAGATGACGGGCGTACCGCATTCGATGAACCGATTGTTTCGGATGGTCACATCGTGCACCATACCCGACTCGAACCAACTGCGTGCATCGTCTGCTATCAAGATGCCGCTCATCTGCATTCGGAAGAAAGTGTTGTTTTCTATCAGTACTTTACGTCGTGTGGTAACTAAAAGTCCCCGAGAGGGAATGCGGGAGAAGAAATTGTTTCGTACAATGACTTCGGGAGTATAAGTGACATTCTCTACGACTAGGTCTTGCATACTCTTGAGATGCTGCGGCACGTCCCGTGTCAGGGTGACGATTATCTCGCGGTCGTTCTTCATTACCGCTTTTTTTACTTTAGCAGAAGCTAGCGGCAACAAAGTATTGGGGTGGATGAATTCGATTTCATTTCCCGGAAGGAAGGACTGGAAGCCGTAAGTCTGATGGTGCATATATTTCAGCACCATTTGGTCGGATGCCGGGAACTTGGTCACTTTCAAGTGGGTGCCATGTATGTTGATAGGGTCGTCATGCGCTCCCGAGAAGCGGGAATCTTCAATCAATACCCTGCCTTTGCACCCGGACATCTGTACAAAGTCGGCAAAACCGGCGCACGTGCGTCCGCTTCCAGACTCCGGTTCAAAAATCAGTTGTCTGTAGGTCAGATTCTCGGACATCTGTCCTACGAGACCGAAATTACCCAGAAAAGCAAAATGAATTCTTTCTAGTGTAATGTTCCGGCTATACTGGATGCAGCCGCATACTTCATCTCGGATGCCGTCGCGCATCTGATAAACTAGTCCGGCACGTCCCACAGGTTCATGGTCATAGGCAAAGCGAAGCAGTCCCGGTTCCAGTTCCACCGCCCTTCTTAGTCCGGTCAAAGGGGATTCTGTCCGCCAGGTCGCATCCGTTTGCGGGTTGTATGCTTGGGCGATTCCTCCGTCCAGCCGCCAGCTGTCGCCTACGAAAGCAAACCGGCCTGCTTTTATTTCATAACGGCTTTGCGGATGAATGCGGACGGTGAGATGGCGTTCTCCTTTCTCTACTATGGTGAGTTCGGGCACGGTGGGGTCGTCTGCTGTTATGGTGAAGTCTTTCAGCGTGATGCGTTCGCACCGGTCCATGAAGAAGGTGGTCATCTCACCATGAGTGATCAGTCTGGCACCGTTTCCGTCGAACGTCACATTCTTCAAGTCTTTCATCCAAAGTCCGATGTGTTTCACCAGGTCCGGATTCTCGGTTTCCGAAGTGGTATTTGACACCGGATAGCGTTTTACGATGGCACTCTGCCTGTACAGGTGATAATCTCCCTGCTGCAAACGGATAACCACCGGTTTTATTCCTTTGTAAGAAGCGGCTTCGTCAATGGCGTGTTGCAATTTTAAAGTCATGTCTGCATCCTTTCCAGCAGACGGAGACACATGGATAAAGTGTTGGGCACATACATCCGGGAGGCTTATGCATAGAGCAATAAGACTTGTCAATAGGAATTGTTTCATGCTTTTTTTTAAAGATACAATTAAATTTTCAAATAGATATTCAAACGACTCATGGCACACAGAATGACATACAGAATGAGGAAGTTCATTGCGGTGAGCCAGACGGAATAGAAATCACCGAAGTGGTTTTGCAAACCGTATGACACAGAATGGGCGATGCATCGGAAATTGACGACTTCGCCTAAAAGATAGGCTGCAATGGAATTCATGCCATATACTTTCAGCCAGCGCAGGCCGTTGCCGTGTCCTTTTACGTCTATCCAATAATAGAACAGACCGGCTAAAAGAAAACAATAGCCTCCTGCAAGAAGGGTCATACTGCCGCTCCATATCCGTTTGATGATAGGGTGGAAACTATCTACCAGCAAGCTCAGTAGCACGAGTCCCACTCCCACAGATATGATGCGGTGAACGGTGGAAAGAGGAGTGGAATGTCCGGTGCGGATCATCTGCCCACAGAAGGCACCCAGCAACACCGTCACTCCGAAGGTCAGACTGCTCCATATCCATGTGTAGGAGGGGTCGCCTTGAAACCGTCCCAGCACGGCCTTGTCTATGCGTGCTGCAAAGTTGCCTTCCATACTATAATCACCGGTCAGCAGGAAAGGGATCATATAGATTAGTAGTAGGAGCACTGTTGCCGCTATCTGTCTGCGACTGGGTATGTAGGTCAGCACTAGAAAAGCAATCAGGTATCCGGCGGCGATGGCTTGCAATGTATTGGTGTAGATCTTCAGTTGACTGGCATCCAGTGTCAACAGGTTTCCCTGCACCACCATTCCTAGAATAAAGAGTACGATGACACGCTTTACTATCCGTCGGTACAGGGCACTCCGTCGGGAAGCTTGCTTGTATTTCGACAGAGAGAAAGGCATCGACATGCCTGCCATGAAGAGGAATAAGGGCATAATCAGGTCCCAAAAACGGAAGCCCTCCCACATCTCGTGGTCGAACTGATGTAGCAGGGGAGTGAGCCATTCCCATTGTGCCACTTGACCGAAGGCCATAAGTACGGGTTGAAACCCTACCAGGAGGAACAAGTCGAATCCTCGCAGAATGTCCAATGACTCTAGACGTTTGGAGTCATCGGACTGATCCGATTGCAAAAGTTGGTTTTGTTGTTCTGTCATTCTTTCCCTTTCTACTTTAGTTGTTTTTTTAGCACTGGCTTGCCCACAATCACATGCCCGGATGCCACATCTGCCACATCGTTCACAAAGAAGCGGTTGCATGCGATGCGTAGGATGCGAATCCCTTTTAAGGGGATGGTCAAATGGTGATCTTCCTGATAAATGGACTTCGGACGTAGTAAAGGCGTTGAATTGACGAGTTTTCCATCAGTCCAAATCTCCACGACACTGCCTCCTAACGATGCCTTGGCGGCTCCCAAATAGAGTTCCAGCTCATTGTACGAACCATCGAGTAACCAGGTTACGGTATCGGGCGATCGGAGCGCAAAGCCTTTTTCAAAGGTTTTGCCGGTAGCCATCACTAAAGGCTGCTGTGTACGAGAATCGCCGGTAGGAAGGGCAAGCGGAGCTGTCGGGGCCAATGACGCTGTAGGGCGTATTATCGTTTCGCTATGAACGAAAGGAACTCCTCCACCTGACATTGTCACGATGTATTCACATGCATTGCCCGCTTGGATAGCATCGCTATTCAGAGGTATCTCGACCGAAGTGTTTCCGTAGGCGGGAATCGGTGCCATCTTTAGCGAGGTGTGTTTGGCATGTTGCTCGTTCAAGGTTGATTCGCAAGTGATTTCCACGGAATCGGAAGTATGGGTGCCGAAATTCTCGATCACGAACCGGGCTTGGCTGCCTGTGAGCATGGGACGGTTGGCATTGAGGATAGGCTCATCGAAATCAACTCCCGGCAGACGGACGAAACCAAAGACGAAGTTATCTTTGGTATCATTGCCCAAAAGTTTTCCTACAAAGTCTTTCTCGGTAAATCCGGCGGACTTTCCGCTGAAGGTGACAATCAGGTCGTTGCCGTCGGCTTCGCGGCGGACAGCAACCAGTCCTTTTCCGAAGTCAACTGCCGAAGGGGCACCGAAATGAAGGGATTTGACCTCTACTTCCTTCAAAGGGTCAAATCCGGGTTCGGCCTTGATTCTTACCTTGACAGTGGTCTTTCCGGCCAGCGGAGTATGGTCTGTCAGTTCCAGCCTGCGTTGCACCACTAATGGCAGGGCGATGTTTTTGGTATTGTGGTTGTCGTTGGGCAGGTCCAGGTCTTTGCGGCTGTCGATGGCGGCAAAATAGAGATGGGTGGCCCGGCCGTATTCGTCTTGTAGGATGCTGGGACGTTCGAATTTATACCACCGTTCTATGGTTCCGTCGGAATGGCGTGCCACATTGACATCGTAGGCTATACCTTGGTCCCATACCCAGTTCACACCGTCTTTCGAACGCATGTAATAGGCGGTCCGTCCATACCAGTCGTTGTAGATGGCATTGTACTGCACCTCGTCTCTCCATACGATGGGATCTTCGAATATGCCTAACGTACAGGGATGGATACCGTGGCTGTCCGTCACTTTGCGGAAAGGTTTCACGCCGTCTTCGCTTATCCACACACGTCCGGGCTGGTTGATCATCAGCACACTGCCGTCCGGCCGTTCGGCATACGTGTTGTTGCTGTCGTCGGGGCAGGAGCCTCCGCGGAAATCGAACTCGATCTTGATGGGAGACCACGGGCCGTTATAGCTGTCGGCAATGTAGTTCTTGTAGATGGCACCGATGACGTACCTGCCGTCTTTGGCGCGGTAGATGGTGACATTATGTCCGTGCGCGATGTCTTCGTCCACTACTTTGAACGGACCGCAAGGATGGTCGGACACGGCATGATACACCCGCGACTGCGGCCAGTAGTCAAATCCTTTGTCTTCGGGCCAGCGGGCACCGAAAAGGTGGTATTTTCCGTCGTCCATGCGGCGTACGCCACGGCACCAGAACGACCAGTCCGGATGTTCGATACCGTTTTCCACATTACGGGGTTTCACGTTCGGTCCTCCCCATACATCGCTGCGGAGGCCGCCTGTGGGGTCGGGCATAGGCAGGATGCGGTCAATGAAGGAAGCGCCGCGCACCAGGCCTTGGGGAATCTGGTAATCCCTGGGTGCGTGTTCCCAGGAGGTTTCTTCATCGGTAGGCAACTTGCCTTCTTGGGCATTCGTTGGGAAGGCCATTGCCAGAAAGACACATAGGGCTACGGATTTCAGATAGAATTTGTACATTGTCTATATTCTTTATTAGGATTTATAAAAAGAACCTTAGTGCAGGGATATTCTTCCGTCACTAAGGTTCAGGATGAAAAAGTCAATAAAAAATCAAACAGCGGTCTGGTTGACTATTATTCAACGTAGATGAGCCATCCCTTGCGGGGGTCGATGCTCAGTTCATCGCCTTCGGACAGTTTCAGAGCAGGCTGGAAGGTATCGATGGCGGGTATGGTGAATCGTGCCTTGTGCGGGCGTATGCCCAGCTTCTTCCAGTCGATGTTCAGGTGTACGCGCTTTACTTCGTCCGAGTAATTGCCTATGGAGAGGAGGAACTTTTTGCCACGCTGATAGACGGTGACTTTCACCGCTTCGTCATCAGCCGTCACGGGCACGTTGTCTTCCCAGAAGCCGGTCATCTTGGCTTTGGCGATACCGAACTTGTCCCATTCCTTCCATACCACACGCGGGTCGCACACCACTCCTTCGGTGAGCCAGGGGTGGCGAACAGTCATGCCGTACTGCATTCCCAGCCATTTGTTGCCGCCGCGGTGCAGCATGTCGCCCATCAGTCCGAAAGGGATGCCGCTCGACTCTACGAGCCAGTTGGCGGGTGTCATGCGGTCGTATAGGAAGCTTTCGCCGAACCAGGTCTTGTCGATGTAGGGGAAGAACTCGGCATATTGGTTGGCAGGTCCGCGCGAGAATCCGGTGTTCGAGTGTAGGTCGATGATGCATCCGGGTTTCACTTCTTCCATGGCACGGCGCATCCGTTGCAGGATGTCACGGCCGAACGATACGTCGTCAAGGTATAGTCCGTCGATGTCATAGTGGCGCACCATCCAGCGGAGGCCTTCGATATAGTAGTTGTACCAGCGCGAGTCACTTTCCGAAGTGAGGATGGCTGCATCGGCGGACGTTACCATCGTTTCATCGTCGAAATGCTGGTACCATTGGGGGGTGTATCCGGTCATCAGGTGTTCGCGCAGCCAGGGATAGCCGCCTCCGCGTCCATCACGCAGAATCTCGTCGCCCAAGCTGCGGATGGCCCAGATTTCGGTCACTACATTGGTCAGTTCGCGCAAAGTGTAGTAGAGTTTCACCTTGCATCCCCTCTTGTGCCATTCCTTGATGAAAGGTACCAGTTTATCACCGCTCAGGAAAGGATAGTTGATGTAAGGGTTATACTCGTTGGCATGATGTATGTTGATCATTTTCACGCCTGCCTTCACGTCGTCATCGGTTGGTGTGGGTTTCGCACCGTTGTGGTAGTAGCGGTCGGTGAACTGGCTCTTCAGGTTGAGAGGTTTCACGGGAGTGACGATGAAGGCGAATTCGAAGTCCATGGGAGCGTTTGCTTTAAGTGTACGCGCACCGCTATATATGGTCATGCGGGTTGTGGCACCTTCTTTCTTGAGACGGAAACCACCCTTGCCGCCGTTGTGCCAGCTAGTCGGATAGGCGGGACGGTAGGCACTCAACAGCGGGCCACTATAGGTAGAACCCCGCAGTTCGCAGTGGATTCCGGCCTTGGTATTTCCCATCCAGAAACTGTCGAAAGGCCACAGCCAGTTGGCCTGCTTGTTCACGGGGATGGACACGCCGTGGTCGTTGACCGTCATTTCGGGGGTGTCCCATTTGCCTTCGTAGGCAGCGGGAGTATTCTGTCCCGGCAGTCCGGCACCGAGGAAATAGGAGGCCACTTCGGATTTCACGGGAAGTTCGAGGCGTACGTCCTTCACCTTCAGGTCGCTTTGGGGAGTCAGTGTATAGGTGTATTTCATCCATCCGTCGAACTCCATGCGTCCGGTACAGGTCAGTTCCAGGGCTGCATCTCCGGCCTTCCAGGTCCAGGTGTGGTGGCCGGCCGTCTGTTCGACGGTCACAGGTTTTGCCTCGTAGTGCCGGATGCCCTCTTCGGTTTCCACGATGAAGGCGATGGGATTGCTCAGTAGGTCGGTGCCCCAGGAGTTAATCTGTTGGGGCAGGGCGGATGTTTGACTCAAGGTCACGTCACGTCCCAGGCAGCTCATTGCATCCCCCTTGCTTTCCATCGGGGTATAGGGCAGGACAGGGGTATCCGCCATACCCAATGTGGAGTTCAGCCAGCGCAGTCGGCTGTGGCGCCACGGCTCGTTGTCACCTCGTTCGGCGATGGGGGCACCTTTCACGGTGATGGCTACCGGGATGCGCTGATCTACTTGGTGGTCGGCCTTTACGGTGATGGTTCCCTTGTAGGTACCGGCAGGGGTGTCCTCGGGAATGTCCAGCCCGAACCACAGGGGTTGTACCTGTCCCTTGGCCACGTTTACTTTCTTAGTGAAAGGCTTGCCGGCCGGATTGATGCCTTCGGTGTTGAAGTAGGTGATGCGGTCCTTGCCCAGTACGGTGGTGCCATTCGTAAATTCTGATGCTTCATAGCGCACGTTGTCCAGCGCGATGGACGGACTCCACACGCCTAATTGGAACGCATAGTACTCGTTGGGGGCCGCTGTTCCTGCAAAGGTGTTTCCCGGTACGGCCTTCATCCACTGCAAGGGTAGGTGTCGGCGCATGCGGATGGGGTTTTTTCGGTCTTCGGGAAAAACAAACCAGGTCTGTTTGTGGCTGCGGACGTATGCGTTTACCTCGTCGGCCGTGGCGATGACTTCCATGGGGTAGAAACTGTCGAAGGCCGTGCGCGATTCGATGCGTTTCACCTCGGCACGCGGGTAGTCTGTCGCCTTGGCTGTTGTGGATGCCCATACCGAGTCGGCGGGTACATCGTTCAGATAGCCGTACCAGTAGCTACCTTGTCCGGGTTGTATCCGGTAAGGCAAGTAGTAGAAATAATAGGTGCCTGCCTTGCTTACGGGACCAAATACGATGTCGCAGCTTTCATTGTTTACTTGAAGTTTCTGCACGTTGGGGATTGTGTCACCGGTTTGTGCGTTGATAATCAGGAATCGCTTTTGGTTCGAAGCGTCGTCGCCACGTCGCCAGTCCAGACGGAGTTCCACTGCTTCGGCGGGGCTCTTTACCTCTATGACGGCACGGTGGTTACCCATTCCTTCGCCCCAAGGCTTGTCGGGTACGGAATAGGTGTATGTACTTTGCTGGGCGGTAGCCGAAAGGACGGTTGCCGAAAGCAAAGCGATTGAAATTTTTTTGAGTCGTTTCATTATGAGTAAGAATTAATATGATTAAAAGGTAAAACGATATTCCTGTTTTACTTCCACTTCATTGAGTTCCGGCTGCACACAGAGTGAGGGGTCGATGTGCTTTTCGAAGTAGATGGGAGCGTCGGCACTCTTCAGACCGTCAATGCGGATGACCATGGGGTTGGCGTCAATGGTGGACTTCTGACGGCTCAGGCTGACAATCCAGTCGGCTCCGTCATAGAAATTATCGGCTACCAGTTGGCCGTTGATGTAGGCATTGGCCACATCACCCTTGTAGCGTATATACATACGGGTCTCTTCTTCACCACGTACGGGTGCGGGTGCGTTCAACTCATAGACTGCCAGATGTTCTTCGGGAGCGAAGGCTTTGGGCAAGGTTCCTTCTTTCACTACGGCAGGCACTTTGCCTTGGGCGGAAGTCCAGGTGGCATCAGTGTTCCACAGGATGCGTTCGCCGTTGGTCATGAGAATTTCCACTTCGGCCACGGCTGCATTCTGTGCGTCCATGCCTGTCAAGGTCAGTGCGTTGGCTTCTCCCTTGCGCAAAAGCTTAGTTACATCTGCACGCTGGTAGTCAACTAAATCCTGCATCTGTACCGTCTGTCCATTGAGGCTGAAGGCCGTGCCTTGGGGAGCGCTCATACGTACAAAGGCTTTCTGTACTTCGGCAAAGCGTTGGAGCTGGAAAGTACGGGTCACACTGCCTCCTTCGGCCGGAGCGATGAAACGGCTGTGTTCCATAGGACGCAACGCACGGAGGTTTGCATTCAGCCGGCGGGTATCACCCTTGAAGTTTCGGGTCTGGAAAGTACCGTTGTCATACAGGTCGATGCTGGTTTGGGGAGCATCGTCAATCAGGGTGATGTGCTGGTCGTCATAGATTAGGGATGAGGAAGTCAATGCTACAAATTCCCGGTTCTTTGTCTTGCCCTTCCACAGCATATCCGACTGTTCTTCGGTCAAAACCACAAAACGGACTTTGGTTTCATCGTTTTTGGTGATGGTGATGACACAATCCTTGCCGGCCTGGAGCTGGTCGATGAAGTAACCGTTCTTCTTCCGCTGGCAAACGGCCCGGTTGACGGTCACTTCCTTGATGTTGTCACCTTGGAGCAGGAACTCGCCGCCGATTTGGTCATCCTCAAAGAAAAAGAACGTCTGATTCTTGCCTTCATTTAGTGAACAAATGGGCTGGACGGTAGCATATTTCAACAAGATTTCACCCATGTGTTGGTTGAACGGCCACAGGAAATACGTACCGCCTTTCACCGTCACCTTCTTGCTGGGGATGCGCAGTGTTTCATTCTTCAGCTTGAGGGTGAACTGCACGCGCTTGAAGTCCTGGCGTTCGTGACGGTAAAGGATGTTCGAGCAGAACAGATACCCGGCATCGTCCTTGGAACGGATGGCCCATTGAAGATTGTCGCGGTCGTTGTTGCTGTTGGGCAGGTAAGCCACGGTGGGGGCGAGGGCGGTGCCGAAGTCGTTCATGAAATAGTTGTATTTCTTGGTTTCGGGCATTACATTTCCTGGTGTACCGCTTTCGCGCACGGGAGCCTGATAGTCATAGCTTACGCGAGGACCCGACGACTCGAAGGTGCGCAGCTGGCCCACCGGGTTGGTTCCGCCTACATACATATAATATCCCATCAGGTTGGCACCGCATCCCAGGCGGAGGTTGATGGTTTCACCGGCCATTTCTTCAGGGATGATGGCACGGCGGGGATAGAAAGTCGTACTGCCCACACCTACTTCACAGGTGAAGAAGGGAGAGTCGTTGTTCTCGCCGCTGAGGGACTGTACTTCGCCTTCAATCTTGATGATGTCGGTACCGATATTGTCCGACAGACGGTTGTAGGTGAAGAACTCGAAGTTGGAAGTAGGCATTTCCTGCTTGCCGCTGGTTGTCCAAGGTGCCTCGATATAGAAGCCGGCATAAGGTACGATTTCGCCTTTCGGGTATTCGCTGTCCATCCAGTGGGTCATCGAATACAAAGGTACATCGAAGCCTATTTCCTGTGCCATGCGTTTCAGGGTGGTGAGGTGCGGGATAATCTGGCCGCGGGTCACGTATTCGTTTTCGAGTTGCAAGCCCATGATGGGACCGCCATCTTTGTGGAACAATCCTTCCACTTGTCGGTAAACCGCCTCGTACCAACGGCGTACGTATGCCAGGTAGAGCGGGTCGTTCGAGCGTTTCTTGACTTGTTTGTTGTTCACCAGCCACATCGGTAATCCTCCGTTTACAATCTCGGCATTGCAATAAGGACCGAAACGCAAGTGGACTTTCAATCCGATTTCTTTGCAAAGGGTGATGAAACGGTGCAGGTCGAGGTGCCCTTTCCATGAAAGTTCGCCTTCGCTCTCTTCGTGCAATGCCCAAAGACAATAAGTCGATACGATGTTCACGCCCGAAGCCTTCGCTTTGAGCAGGGCGTCTTTCCAGAACTCGGGGTTCATGCGGGCATAGTGGAACTCGCCCATGACAGGCAGTTGGGGAATCCCACCTTTGTCCAAGTAAAGGTTGTTGATGCGGATTTCCTGACCGACAGGACCTACGTTCCCCATTTTCAGGTATTCTATCTTAGGATAGGTGACATCGGAAAGATCCATTTTATATTGCGCTTGTGCCAGACCGGTGGCCATGCACAAAGCTGTACATACTAATAATCTATGTTTCATGATTCTGCTTTTATTTTTATAAATAACCGGATTGGTCAGTTTTGGGCTGCGTCTTGCGCACTGATGCGGAAGTGGCAGTCATACGTACCGGTTTTCATCTCATATTTCTCCATCGGAGCCGGACCGCAGCTTTGGTTACCCAGACCGCGCTGTACGGCATCAATGCACAAGATAGTTTCCTTCAGACGTTGTGCATCGCGTTCGTGTCCGTGGCGCATATCGTTCCACAACTGGCGGTCGCCGAAATGCAGTGCCGAGAAATTGAAAGGTTTGTCGGCCTGAAGCAGAATGCCTTCTCCACCTTTGTCCGTTAGTTTCACCCAACGCACGTCTTCACGGTTGCCCATGCTCTGCGAACGGACATATTCTTCTTCCATGCCGGTTACGGTGGTGTGGTACACGCCTAAGAAGGCTGAAGCCTTGCGGTCGGCATAGTTTTCCCAAGGACCACGGCCGTAGTAGGACACGTCCTCGATGCGCGGTGACAGGGCTGCCGTCAGTCCCAGACGAGGCAGTTTGTAGGCGTCTTCGTTCAGGGTGAATCGGGCGTTGATGTCCAGCACGCCGTTAGGCATGAGGGTGTAAACCACGGTGTAAGGATATCTGTCGCCTTTCTCGGTCTTTATCGTAGCGGTGCTGTTGACGGTGATGATGTAGTTGCCGTCTGCCTGTTCCACTTGGCAGTCATTCAGGGTAACCGAAGTGTCCATCCACTTGCGTCCATCATTGTTTAGCGAGCGATACCAGTTGAAAGTGAATCCCTGGCGGTTGTGGAGCATTTCGCGCCCACCCAGTACCAGTGATACGATTTCACCCTTGCTTTTGTCGAAAGTCACGGTAAGGTTTTCGGCACGGAAGGTCAGTTCGTTGCCTTGTTCGTCCATGGTTACGGTTTGTCCGGCAAGGACGGGGGCTGTCCGTGTGGCCTGTCCTTCCTTTACCATCAGTTGTTCGCTGGCGAAGAAATGGCCTGCGGGCACCCATGCTTCGGGGGCTTTCTTCTTGAAATACACGCTCAGTGCATATTCGGCATCATCGTTCAGTGCTGCGGTGAAAGGAACCTCCACTTCCACGCTTTGTCCGGCATCTGCGGCGGGCAGGTTCATCATGCCCTGTTCCATGCGGATACCGTTTTTCAGCAGTTCCCAGTCCATGTAGAAAGCGTCGAGCGGCAGGAAGTCATACTTGTTCTTGATGCGGATGCGGTGGGCATTGTCCGTCGCCTTGACTTCGATGTACTGGTAAACCTTCTTCACTTCCATCAGTTTCGGCGTTTCGTGACGATCGGGGGTCACCACACCGTTACAGCAGAAGTCGTTGGAGTTGGGCTTGTCACCGAAGTCGCTGCCATAGTAGTACTCGTTTTGCGGACGTCCGTGCATGACCAGTCCCTGGTCCACCCAGTCCCAGATACAGCCGCCGATAGTACGTGTAGAGTGGTTCTCTATATAGTCCCAGTATTCGGGCAGGTTGCCGATGGCGTTACCCATGGCGTGGGCATACTCGCACAGGAAGTAAGGCTTTTTGCGGTCGAGTTTGTCGAAGGCAATCATGTTCTCTACCGAAGGATACATCTGCGAGTCCATGTCCGCCAGGTTGTTCTTGGCTTCGTAATGGATCATGCGCGTGGGGTCTAGTTCCTTGGCGGCCTGGTACATGGCATCGAAGTTCTTGCCGCCGCCGCATTCGTTGCCCAGTGACCAGAAGATGACGGACGGGTGGTTCTTGTCGCGTTCCACCATACGCACCATTCTGTCTACCATGGCAGGTGCCCAGTTCTCTTTTCCGGCAATGGAGTTGTTGCCGTGACATTCCACATCGGCTTCGTCCATCACATAGAGGCCGTAAGCATCGTACAGGGCATACATACGGGCGTCATTCGGATAATGAGAAGTACGGACGGTGTTTACATTGTTTAATTTCATCAATTCGATATCGCGTTTCATGGAAGTTACAGGAATGGCTTTTCCTAGTACCGGATGTGTATCGTGGCGGTTCACACCTTTGAATAAAACCAGCTCATTATTGATATAGACTTTATTATTCTTCTGTTCGATACGACGGAAACCGTACTTGTTGGCCGAAGTTTCGATGACTTGCCCTTTGGCATTTTTCAGAGTGACGATAAAAGTATATAGATTGGGAGTTTCGGCAGTCCATAGAGCGACGTTAGCGGGAATGTTTCCGCTGATACGGACAGTCTGGGGCTTTGAACGGCGTACCGAAGCGACTTTTGTTTCCTGTAGGACTACTTCGCGGTTTTGGGGGTCGAGTACCTGTACCTCTAGCTTCAGGTTGCTGAAGTTCTTGCCGTAAGCTTTTAATTCGGAAGTCACTTCAAAGGAAGCACTCTTCAGGTCATCGCTCAGGTGGTCGGTGATATGGAAATCGCGTACGCGTACTTTTTGGGTGGCATACATATATACATTACGGTGAATGCCACTCAAGCGGAACATATCTTGGTCTTCCAGGTAAGAGCCATCGCTCCAGCGATATACCTCGCAGGCCAAGGTGTTTTTTCCAGGGCGCAGATAACGGGTCACGTTGAATTCCGCATCGTTGTTGGCACCTTGCGAGTAACCCACCTCCTTGCCGTTTATCCAAATATAGATGGCACTGTAACAACCGTCGAAATGCAGGAATACTTCCTTGTCCATCCACTCTTTATGAATATGGAAAGTGCGTAGGTAAGAGCCTACGGGATTTTTTTCCTTTTCGATGGTCCATCCTTCTACAGGGAGAATAAAGGGTGGTTTATTCTTGTGCGGATAGGTCACGTTAGTATAAATAGGTGTACCGTAGCCCAGCATTTCCCAAGAGGAAGGAACGGGTATTTCTTTCCAGTTGCGGGCGTCGAATCCTTCTTTATAGAAGTCGGCAGGACGCTTCTCGGGACAGTCCACCCAGTTGAACTTCCACATGCCGCTCAGCAGCATGAAGTTGTCCGCACGGGGAAACTCCCATGGTTCGTGCAGGGTAGGGTCGGCATTCAGGCTTTCGCTCGACAGGAAAGGATGGAACGTATTGTGTCCGTCTTCCTTATTGATGGCGAATATCTGTTCGTTTTCCCAGTTCTCGTCACCCACGGCGTTCACGCTTTTGGGCAGGGGCTCGTTGGTCTTGCGGATGCTCCACTTTTGTGTGGCGTCCGTCTCGTTCTTGCGTACCAGCTGCACCTTGCCGTCCTTGCGGTAGCTCAGTGCCAGGTCGGTATGCTTGCGCGGCGAGATGAAATAGATGTCCTTGCCGCCGGCGGGAACAAGTGTCCATTGCTGGTGGATGTTGGCGTCCCAGCCGTCCCACTGGATGACGAGCACATCGGCCTTGGCGTCACCCGTATAGTCCATCGCTTTTTCGTAGGCAGGCAGCCCGAAGTGGATGAATCCGTCCTCGGTACGGATAATCCGGAACAGTTGTCCGGCTGTTCCTTTGGCTTCGCGACCTAGAATGATGTTGGCCGAGTTGTCCATGGAGTCGCCGTTGTCCATCACTTCGCCCCGGTCGTTGTAGATTTTGTAGAACGACTTGGCATCGAATGTCTGTCCGTTCGTCATGTAGGCGAACAGACAAAGCAGACAGGTCAGTAGTTTTTTCTTCATATTGTATTTACAGCTTTAACAGTGATACATATTCCTGTTCCATGCGGATGCTGCGCATCACGGGTTGTACACAGTCGGTACGGCGGATCAGGTCTTTTTCGAGATACATATTGATGTCGGCCGATTTTAGTCCGTCAATACGCAGGGTCAGCGTGGGGTGTCCCTCAATCTGTCGGGTGTATCGGTTCAGGCCGATTACCCACTCGTCTCCGTTGATGAACACGTCGTGGATGAGGTCTTGTCCCACGTAGGCATTCGCCACGTCACCTGTCGCATTGATGTAGATGCGGGTAGCCTTTTCGGGGCACATGTCGGTGGGCAGTGCTACCTGGAATACCGCCAGGTGCTCGCGTTCGTCGTAGGCAGAGGGCTTGGCGTTTGCCACTTGGACTTCGATGGGGGTGCGTCCGTCTTCACAACGCCACAGTGCATCGGTACTCCACAGCCAGCGGGTACCGTTGGCCAGCATGACTTCCACTTCGGCGGTCACGTCTTTGGACGTACCTGCTGTCTGGAAACTGATCTCGTTCATTTCGTCGGTGCAGACCTTTGTCACATCGGCATACCGGTACCCCTGATAGTCGGTAGTCGTGATTTCCTTTCCGTTGATGAAAGCTTTCGTTTCCGGAGCGGCCTGCATGCGCAGGTAGGCACGTTCGATGGCCGCCAGGTTGCGGGCGTCGAAAGTACGTTTCACCCATTGTCCTTTGGCCGGACGGATACATTGTGCTTCGTTCATCGGAGCTACGACTACAGCCTTGGCTTCGCGCCGGATAGCGGGAGATTGGTAGGTCTGTGTCACGAACTTGCCTCCGGTGAATAGTTCGAACGTTTGGGTCGGGTTCTCCGAAGCCAGGAACGCTTCTTGTTTGTCGAAAAACAGGAAGGATTCGCTCAAACCAACGAATTTCTTTCCGTTTACTTCGCCTTTCCAGATGTAATCGGACTCTTTCTCGGTAAGCAGCGTGATGCAGATGCGTGCTCCGTCCTTGCCGGTTACCCGGATCTGGCAGTCCTTGCCGGCCTGCAGCCCATCTACGAACCAGGCGTCTTTCGACTTCTTCACTTGTCCTTTGCCGGTCTGTACTTCTGCAATGTTTTCGGCCTTGAAGCGGAACTCGGCGGGGATGCCGTCATCTTCAAAGAAGAAGTAATGGCGGGTGCCGTTCTCGTCGAGATGGCAGATGGGCTGTGCGGTGGCATAGTTCAGGACGATGCCTTTCAGGTCCATGTTGAACGGCCAGAAGAAGTAGGAACGGTCCTTGATGGTGGTCTTCTTGCGTGGCAGGCAGACTTTCTCGCCGTCCAGTTCCAGGTTGAACTGTACGTTGCGGTATTCCTTGCGGGGATGCTTGTGCAGGATGTTCGAGCAGAACACATAGCCGCTTTTACCGTCGGTGCGGACCGCCCATTGCAGGTTCTTGCGGTCGCGGTTGGCCAGGGGAAGGAAAGCGCGCTTGCTGACCAACTCACTGCCGAAATCGTTCATGAAGTAGTTCAGCTTCTTGCTCTCCTTCATCACCACACCCAGCTGTCCGAACTCGCGGATCGGAGCCTGGTAGTCATTGCTCACGCGGGCAGTGGCGCGAGCGGTGGTGTATTGTTCGCCTATGGGGTCAGTCTGTCCTACATACATATAATATCCCATCAGGTTCACTCCGCATCCTAAGCGCAGGTTGATGTTCTCGCCCGCCATTTCTTCTTCCACTACCGCACGGCGCATGTAGTAGTTGGGGGCGCCCAGACCCATTTCACAGGTGAAGTAGGGGGAGTCGTTCGCGCTTGCGTCCAGCGATTCCACCTTGGCGGAGGTCTTTATGAAGTCGTTGCCGATGTTGTCCGATACGCGGTTGTACGAAAAGAATTCCTGGTCGGTAGTCGGGTTCTCCTTGTCGCCGAAACTGATCCACGGAGTTTCCAGGTAGTAGCCGGCATAGGGGATGATTTCACCTTTGGGATAATCGCTCATCATCCAGTGCGTCATGGAATAGACCGGCAGGTCGAAGCCCGCTTCGACGGCGATTTCCTTCAGTGCGGTGAGGTGGGGCACTACCATGCCTTCGGTCACATATTCGTTTTCCAACTGGATGGCTACGATCGGTCCTCCGTCCTTGTACAGCAGTCCTTTCACTTGGTTGAACAGGCTTTGGTACCAGTACTTCACATATTCCAGGTACAAGGGGTCATTGGTACGGGTCTTCAGGTTTTTGTTGAATTCAATCCAGTCGGGGAAACCGCCGTTTCTGATTTCGGCGTTGCAGTACGGACCGGGGCGCAGATGCACTTTGAGTCCCACTTCCTTGCACAGTTCCACGAACTTGCGCAGGTTGTTTCTTCCGCTCCAGTCCTGTCTGCCTTCAAATTCCTCGTGGAGCACCCACAGGTTGTAGGTCGATACGATATCGACGCCTGACGCCTTCATCTTCATCAGGCTTTCGCGCCAATAGCGTTCGTCCATCCGGTTGTAGTGGAATTCTCCCATGACGGGGAATTTAGGTTTTCCGGCCTCTTCCCAATATAAGTTGTTGATACGGATTTCCTGTCCTTTTGCTCCGGGGTGTCCCATCTTGATGTAGTTCAGTTGGGGAGTGGCAACCTTGTCCAGCTCCATTTTGTATTGGGCATACGCAGGAGAGGAACATAAGAGGGCTAGTCCGAAGACACTGATTATGTTTTTCATGCTTTTTTCTTTCTTTATTTGATTTGAAGCTTGATGACCTGTATGGAAGAGTCCGTGAACAGGTTTTCGGGTACGTTAATGTACACAGATTCTCCATGATTCTTGTAGTTGATGGGGCATCCGCTTTCCAACACCAAACAGTCTCCGATACCGTTGACGGGCAGTGCGACTTGTGGCATGGGTTTGGTTATGGATATATATAGCCAGTGTTTTCCGTCGGTTGTTTTTTGTGATAAATAAACCCCATTGGGTGCATCCAGACGGATGGGCTTTGCACCATACACGGCTTCCCCGTTGGCATACATCCAGGCACCCATTTCGCGTAGGCGGCGTACGGTGGGGACAGGGAATGTGCCATCGCCTTTCGGACCTACGTTGAGCAGATAGTTACCGCCACGCGAGGTGCTATATACCAAGTAGCCCAACATCTTATCGGCCGATTTCCAGTTAAAGTCTTGTGCATGATAGCCCCAAGAATGTTGCATGGTGGCGGGAGCCTGCCACGGACGGTCCATGATTTCGCTGGGATAAGCGTTGTCGTCCATTTCCAGAAAGTCGATGTTTTCACCGGGATTGCTGTAGCAGATGCGTCCGTTGATGAGGCACTTGTCGCTGTGCTTGCGGATGAGTGCGATGAGTTCGTCTCGCCGTTCGGGTGTGATGTGGCAGTCCTCTCCCCATGTGTCGAACCACAAGAGGTCGGGGTCGTATTTGGTCAGCAGTTCTTTTACCTGAGGCAGGGCTTTCTTCTTCCAGTATTGCTGGAACTCCTTGTCTGGGCGCACCATCACCCAGTTGGGCATGGCTCCTTGGGGGTGTTCCCAGTCCAGCCAGTGTGAGTAGTAGAACCCGTACTTCATGCCGTGTTTCTTGCAGGCGTCCACCAGCGGTTGTAGCAGGTCTTTCTTGTAAGGTGTGCTCATGATGTCGAAGTCCGAAGCCTTCGAGTCCCACAAGGCGAATCCGTCGTGGTGCTTCGATGTGATGACGATGTAACGGATACCGGCGTTCTTGGCTTCCAGCACCCATTCTTCGGCTTTGTAGCCGGTCGGGTTGAAACGGTCCTTTATCTTGCGGTACTCTTCTGCTGGGATTTCCATGCGTGTCTGAATCCATTCGGCATACCAGCTGTTTCCGTTTTTCAGGGATTTGTCGGGCATGGTGCGTCCATTATAGCTTCCTTCCAGTACGGAGTACAGTCCCCAGTGGATGAACATACCGAACTTGGCGTTTCTGAACCACTCGGACTTAGCAGGGCCGAGTGATAGTTTCGGGTCTTTTTGCGCATAGGTGAATTGAATTCCTAAGCAGGCACAAAGTAATAGTAAGAGTGTTTTTCTCATAATATTCATTTTAGTAAGTAAAAAAAGGGGTATTTAAAAGTATCTGTCGTTGGGTTGATGGGAAATATAAACAAAAGGGCGGAAGGTTGTTTACAAGACTTCCGCCCTCCCAATCACATGCTATTATAAAAAACAAACTTTTTAATACCTATTGGTAAGATGTCGCCGATGGATGCACCGGCGGCATCTTGATGAAAACTTGATGATTATTCAGTAATGTATGACTGGACGGTAACCGACCAAACCTTACTGCTTCCGTCTGCTGCGGTCACTTTGTATTTGTTGGTCTTTCCGACTGTCCAATCCGCTTCTACTCCTAACTTGGCTGATCCTTCAATCGGTTCGATGGTAGCGGCCGTCGAGATGTTGAACATCATCACCACTTTCTGCGGGCTGAACGATGCGATGTTTGCCTTGGTGGGAGTGGCTTTGCCAATCACGATATTACCGGCTTCGGTATCGATTTGTACATTCGCGCGTGAGATGTCTCCTTTTGAGAAGATGACATTCCCGTCGTGGGTCGTTTCGATGTCAAAGTAGTAATACATACCGCGAATACTGGTGATGTTCGCTTCTTGATATACCTGGATTTCTTCCAAGTTGCTTTTCAGGCAGGAAGTAAATAGAAGGGGCAGCATCACAAGAATAGCTAAATATATTTTCTTCATGATTTTCTTTTTTTAAGCGTTAAACAAAGCATTACCAACCCGGAGTTTGTGTCGTTGTGATGCCATAAGCTGCACGGTCGTCGATGAATCCTTGCGGAATGGGCATCATGTAGCGGTGTTCGGGAGTAAACTTACGGCTGTACTGGTCGCTATAGGTGATATAGCCTACTGCCATTCTCTTGCGGTCACCGGAGATATAAATCTTGGTTGCGGGAGTCTCAAGTTCTTTCACAACATCAGCGTCGGCATAACCGTCGGCGAATGTGGCATTGGTACTGTTGGCGATACCCCAACGCAACATGCTGAAGTAGAGGTTGGAACCTTCGAACACAAATTCGCAGACACGTTCGCGCTTGTAGTCCTTCCAGGCGTCTTCGAGTGTGGAAGCGGTTGAGGCTTTCAGCTGTCCGTGAGTGGTACGGGTGGCGTTTAGCATTTCCACGGCTTTCTGCACGTTCTTTTCATACAGGTACACTTCGGCCAGGTTCAGGTAGGCTTCGGCAGCACGGCAGAGCACCCAATGGTAGTTGGTCTTGTTGTTCCAGTACACACGCGGTGACACTTCGTAAACCGACTTGCGCCAGTAGTAGCTGGAAGTGGTCGTGAACTGTGAGGAAACGCCGTACTTACGGGCACCGCACCACAGGTTACCGCCGAACTGGGTCGTCACACGTTCGCCCATCCAGTCGCTGTTGTCATAGACCACGGTTCCGTAGAAGCGGGCGTCGCGGTTTTCGTACATCAGTTCGGAGATGTTCTTTTCAGAACCTTCCTTCAATTGGGCAAAACGGATGATACCGCTTGATTTCCGGCCGTTACCCCAGTTGACGGTAGCGGTAGCCGATTCGGCTTCGGTAGGCATGTAGCGGCTGTTTTCACCTTCGTAGGAGTCAACGGCACCCTGTGTACAGGTAGCGGGGTCGAGTTCCTCTACGTTGTTCTTGTACTGTGAAGTCTCGTACCAAGGCAAGGCTTCGCCGGTAGTGGCATCGTTCACCAGGTACATGTCCACCAGATCCTGTGTGGGGAATATGTTGCCCCATGCCTCGAAGATGCGGACACCGCCGGGGTTCTGGAACTTATCCACTACACCTGTACCGATGTTGTCGTCATTGCTGTCGTTGGGCACGGTACGGATCAGTTCGGTGATGCCGTCGCACTGCGTATCGTTGGCCAGACGGTAGTAACCTAAGATGATTTCGGGCGTGTTGTAGGCACCTGGTTCCAGGAACATGTTTTTGTATGCGTCCTGTGAAGCAACCAACGGATATTTGCCGCTGTTGATGACGGCGTTACAAGATTCCTTGGCTTTTTCCAGATAACTGGCGTCCTTGGTGTAGGCATATGCCTGCAAGGCTGCGCGCGAGCGCAGAATGTGGGCTGCATACACGTTCAGGCGGCCGGTTGCCGAAGACTCGGGTAGCCCGGAGACAGCTTGGTCGAAGTCGTCCATCACATACTTGTAGGTCTCGGTAGGATTGGCAGTCAGGTCCAGGGTATTGAAGGTCTCGATATCCTCGGGATACGAGTACACCCGGGTGGCCGGAATGATGCGGCCGAAGTGCTGGGCCTGTGCAAAGAATACCATGGCACGCAGACAGTATCCTTCGGCTACCATCGCTTTCTTTTCCGCTTCCGAGATGCCGGTAG
>ULSR01067273.1_pt1 | contig 26204 bp, 20 predicted proteins | sample 1956861 | NCBI WGS metagenome assembly ULSR01 (sample SAMEA4835713, study PRJEB28245) | human gut metagenome | biome: gut microbiome; material: fecal sample | place: Denmark | collected 2008 | reverse complement strand
ACAAAAGTAGTTAGTGGTGGAGTGACGAAGTCACTTTTGTTCAAAAAATTATATATTCTATATTTAGATTTAGAAATAGTTAGGAAAGCTATATATAATAGAACCTCCACTTTTAGGTTAAACTAAAGTGGAGGTTAAAATCTATTATTAAAATACATAAAGATACATTGTATCGTTATCAAATATTACTTGTTCTTCAGAAAATTCTGTGTAATCTTTTCTCTTTATTTTTTCAATATATATTTTAATTGGCATTCTTACTTTTTCCATTTTTCTATCACAATAATAATTCATGGCTTGAGATATACACCAAGAACAAGCAAGTTTTCTTTCAGTAAGTGAGCCTATATGTTTAATTCCAGGAGCGTATTGCTGAGGATCTGGATCATATACGTATGAAAATTTTGTTATTTTATTTCCAGTATCGCTTTCATATTTTTCAAGAATATATTTAATACTTTTCCCCATATTTTCATCAACTTTATTTGCAGCAATATGTTCATTTGAATTTCTAAGTATCATTATACTATTTAATATAAATGTACAAATTATAAAAATATAAGATATGTACTTTAAATATTTTTTTGTATTTAAATTTTCTAATGTAGCTATGATAAATAATAATGATATTCCAATGATTTGACTAATTGGAATGTTTACTCTTCCACATGGTCCAGTGTTTAAGAAAAACATTGGAACTATGCAAGAAATAAAAATTACTACAAGTAAAAATAAATATTTAGGTATTGTTTTTAGTCTTAAATTATTTAAACTAAGTAATATTAATGTAATTATTAGTATTATCCAGTTAGTATATTTAGGTAGCATTTCTAGAGATTGATTCCAAATCTTATCAAGGTAGATGCCAATGGTTTTAAGTCTTAATAGTACACTTTCAAAGTCTAATAATTTAATTTGTCTATAGCTACTATCATTTAAGAGTTTACATCCGATTTTTACTGCAATAACATTAATTATAATAGCAAGAATGCATATTATAGCGGGAATTAACAGTTTCTTAAATATTTCTTTTATATTATCTTTTATACTACTTTTATTTTTTATTTGATTTAGAAATATAAATAGTAAAGAAAGTGCGGGAAAAATATTAAGAACGCCTTGGTAACAAAATACTGCAATAAACAACATTAACCCAATTTTTAAATATTTATGTTTGTTGTTAGATAATACAAGCGAAGCGGATATTACACATAACATCTGACCTAAACACATAACTGCAGACTCAGGAAATAGTAGGTATTCAAGTGAGAATTGGTTTAAAATTAACACAAAGCTAGCCATTAAACATAGACATTTTTTTGAACTTGTTTTTGGCTGTATAATGTTACATATTGTTATATATGTAACATATATGCTTATACAAACGAAAAATACAGCAATTACGTCCATCGAAATTATGTATGCGTTATATGGAATATGTAAAATTCCAGCTAAGAAGCATACTGCGGCAGAAATAATTCTACCATCTAATAAAAAGTATTTTTGAGGATAATTCATATACCCAAGATCCATTAATACAAATGTATCAGATGAATAATGCATTTGTAAAAAAGCATTACAGAGTATTGTAACAATAATAGTAATTATTCCCAAAAGTTTAAAATCTATTTTCTTTAGTTTATTTATCATTTAACTACCACCTTTGTTTTATATATTTAAAATATAACATGTATAATATAAAAAAGCAATATTTTTTTGATTTAAAAAAATTTCCAAAAGTTTCAAAAAACATATAATTTTGGAAAAATATTCCCAAAACTATTGATAAATTATGAAAAAATGTATATTGAAAAAATGTATATAATATATATAAAGAGACGAAATTTATGAGTATGATAAAAAGAATAGAGTATTTAGAAGAACTTAAAAAGTGGAAGGATAAAGATTTAATTAAAGTAGTTACAGGAATAAGAAGATGCGGTAAATCTACTTTACTTGAATTATTTATAGAATATTTAAAAGAAGAAAAAATAGATGAAGAACATATAGTATCAATTAATTTGGAATCATTGGAATATAATTTTTCAAATTATAAGGATTTATATTTTTATGTCGTTAGTAAAATAAAAGATGATAAAAAATATTATGTATTTTTAGATGAAATACATAATATTGAAGGATTTCAAAAAGCAGTAGATATTTATATTACAGGATCAAATGCGTTTTTATTATCTGGTGAACTTGCAACTTTGCTTACAGAAAGATATGTGGAAATAAAGATGTTGCCATTATCATTTAAAGAATATGTTTCAGCATTTTCTGGTAATAATAATTACCAATCATTTTTTTTAGAATATATGAAAAATGGTGGAATGCATGGAACAATTAGCGTATTAGATTTAGGAATAAATGATATAAATAAATATTTGGATAGTATCTTTTCAACAGTTGTTTTTAAAGATATAATGGCTAGAAATAAAATTACAGACAAAACAATTTTAGAAAATATTATAAAATTTATACTTGAAAATATTGTTTATCTTGAACTTTTAAGAAGAGGTTACAGGGTATATGTTGGAAAAGTTGATGATCTGAAAATAGATTTTGTAGCAGAAAATCAAGGTGGCTTAAAATATTTTCAAGTATCACTTACAGTAAGAGATGCAAAAGTTTTAGAAAGAGAGTTAAGATCATTACAAAGAATAGGAGATCATTATCCTAAATATTTAATAACAATGGATATGGATCTATCTTCTGACTATGATGTAATAACAAAAATAAATGCACTAGATTGGTTACTTGAAAAATAACCATGATTAATATGATATGCATATCAAAATTATTAGTATAATATAGAAGACCAGGAAAAAATCAAAATCTTGGTCATTTTGTTTGACAAGGATAGAAGATAGTAAATTTAAGGTAAAATCTTATTATTTACTCATCGATTATTGCAGACATATTCTAGTAAACTATGTGTAAACAAGTAATACATTTAGTTTATATAGTAGCGCAATATTCTTTTCTTTTACTTAAAATAATTTAAAATTATTGAAATAATATTTAATATCTGATATAATTTTATAAATAAAACAGAAAATATAGTTAAGAGGGATTTGATATGAAAATAAATGATAAGGTTGATTTTTCAAGTGATATGAATTTACCTAAAAAAACTATATCTACAAATGCTGACCTCACAAAAAAGGAAAGCTTTTTTTTAGCAAGAATCCAAGATGTTAGGAGATATAGAGAGGTATTAAGTAAAAATAAATTAAGTAATGTAATATATAATATACTAGAAAATCCAATGGTAATTAGAAATGAATTATCTCCAACGTATATTCAAAATAAAATTTTAAAGGATATGGTTATACGATACAGACTGCTTAGTGGAGCTAAGGTAAATCATAATTTAGATTTTATACATATAGATGACATGCTAGAAAATCAAAAAGAAAAAACAGCTAAATTACAAGAAGTTATAAAAAAGAGAGATGCAAGGAAAAAAGAGTTAACTGAAACGGTAAAAAAACAAGTTCAAAATATAAAAGATTTAGGAACAATAATAAATTATAGTAATTTTAATAGTTCAACTTTAAATAAAGAATTTGAATCTAGAATAATAGAAAAATTTTGGGAATTATATAAAGAAAAAAAGATATATCATGATTTAAGACCTGTTAACTGGTGCCCAAAATGTAAGAGGGCTCTTGAAAACGATAATATCTCAAGAAAAAAACAAGATGTTGAAAACTATTTTTTAAACTTTAGAGTAAAGTATGATAAAGGATTATTTAGCGGTATAGAAAATTTTGATGATACATATTTTGTTGCAAGTACGATAAGACCTTGGATTTTAGACTTTGATAACAGTCTTGCTGTAGTAGAGGATATGGAATATAGCGTGGTACAGATAAAACAAAGAGATAAAAATGTAAATTATATAATAGCTTCTGAATTTGTTGATTATATAATGGAGATAGCTTTTTATATTAAATACGATATTAAGAAAAAAATACTTGGTAAAGAATTAATAGGAATGACGTGTAATAATGCATTAGAAAATACTAAGGATTTGAATGTTATACCAGCAAAAAAAGAATATGTAGTATTAAATCCAAAACATTCATCTGGTATTGCTATAATTTCTTCTGGAAATACTTATGTTGATTATTTGGTTTCAAATGAGAATTCAGGCATAAAAATAAACAACAATTTATCTAAAGATGGTAAAACTACGATGCTTGCATATAACTTTAAAAATATGTATTATAAAGAGGTAAACGAAAAAGTTTTAGAAAATATAAAAAGTAAAAAATACTTGTTATGTACAGATTTAGTAAAAATAAAAATGCCAAAATGTCAAGAATGTGGAGAAGATGTTGTATATAGGAATGAACTTGAGTGGTATATAAAGAAAAATGAAAATGATGAAAAATTAAAAAGTTCATTTGATAATATAATATCTAAATTAAACGATTGTAAAGAAACCAAAAAAACATATATAAAAGAAAAGTTATATGAAAGTATACAAAACAGGGAAAAAATAATATCTAATGAGAGTGCATTTGGAACACCAATACCCGTATTTTATTGTGCAGAGTGTTCAAGTGAAGTAGTTAATGATAAAGTGATTTCAATTTTAAAAGAGTTATTTAAAACAAAAGGGATTGAAAGTTGGTATAAAGAAACTCCAGAGGAAATTTTAAAGGGCGAAGTTATTTGTGAAAAATGTGGATGCTCCTTTTTGTTTAAGAGTACAACATCTTTAAATGAATTTTTTAAGCTTATGTGTGTACCTCTTATTAGCAATTTAACTAGCGAAAATGGAGTTGATAAAGTAAATATTTGTATTGAAAATATAGATACATTTATTAGGAAAATAAAAACAATAAGTTACGATGATAAGAGCCTTGAAGAGATTCAAAATATTGACAAAATTTTATTACATCCAAAAGTAAATATTGCAAAAGAGAAAATAAAAAAAGTGGCTGAAAAAGATAGTGCGGAAAATAAAATTGAAAAAAATAAAAAAGGTAAAAATAAGAAGGAAGAAAAATCAAAAGATAAAAGTATAAAAAAAGAGGAAGTAAATACGCTAAATAATAATTTTAATATGTCAAGTGTTGTGAAAAAATATGGTACAGATGTTTTAAGACTTTGGTGCGTACAGAGAAGTTCAGAAAATACAGCGGTTTTAAGTGAATCTAATGTTATATATATAAATAAAATATATAAGCAAATTAGAAGAACTATAAAATTCCTTTTATCAAACTTGTATGATTTTAATCCAAATAAAGACAAACTAAGCATTGATCAAAGAGATGATTTGGATAAATATATGTACATAAAATTAATGGCAATGAAAAAAGAGGTTGAAGCAAATTACGATAATCTTGATTTATATAAAGTATATTTAAATGTTCTTAAGTTTTGTAATGAATCTTTGTGCAATGAGTATTTTAATGTTATAAAATTTAGGCTATACGTACTAAATGCAAATGATAAAAAAAGAAAAAGTACACAGTCAACTTTATATGAAATCTTTATGACACTTTTACTTTTCTTGGAGCCTATTTTACCATTTACCTTTGAAGAAACGTGGAGCTATATTTGGCACAGTAATGCTGAGGAAGAAAATAACTTAATGTTGTTTAGGAATAAATTGATGCCAGTAGACATACATCAATATGAAAGTGCAATAAGGAAATGGAACAATATATTTTTTATTGTAAATAAAGTAAATATAAAGATAAAAAAGGAGATACTAGATAAGAAAATCAAAAATTCTTTACAAGCCAAAGTTATACTAGGAATAAATCAAAAAACAAAAGAATTTATCGATTTAAATCATGAGGACTTTTTAAGATCACTTAATGTATCCGTACTTGAAACAAATATATCAGATAAAAGCTATATAAAAATTGAAACAGCTGATGGTGTAGAATGCAAGAGGTGTAGAAATTATTCACTGGACATTGGTAAGGATATTAAGTATAGGTATCTATGTCCAGTTTGTGCAAAAATTATGAATGAAAAAGTTGATAAGAAGTAGATAAAAAAGATGTATGGTTCTGAATATTAATTATCATAAAATAAATGTCGAATAATATAATGTAATAGTTATATTATTCGATTTTTTTTGAGGTGGTTAATTTGAAAAAGAAAATACAAATAAACTTTTTGATTACATACTTTTTAATGATTATATTTACAACAGTTAGTGCAGCAACATATACATATCCTGTAAATAAAAATAAAGAAACAAAGATAAGTAGTATAAGCACACTTGCATCCTCTCCTGAGTTCAATTTTCAGTCTGAAGCTCAGGTCCTTATGGAGCCTACAACTGGAAAAATCCTTTATGCCAATAATGAGAATGAAAAGTTATTACCTGCGTCTGTAACTAAAGTTATGACTATGCTTCTTACAATGGAACAAATAGATTCACGGAAAAATGACTTATCAAGATAAAGTAAAATGCAGTACTAAAGCATCTAAAATGGGAGGTTCACAAATATGGTTTAAAGAAAATGAAGAGCTGACTGTAGATGAAGCTTTAAAAGCTATATGTGTAGTTTCTGCAAATGATGTTACTGTTGCTATGGCCGAAAAAATCGGTGGAAGTGAAGAAAATTTTGTTAAAATGATGAATGATAAGGCAAAAGAACTTGGAATGGAAAATACTTGCTTTAAAAATTCACATGGAATAGATGAAGAAGGCCATTATACAACAGCTAAAGATATCGCAATAATGTCAAGAGAACTTATAACAAAGCATCCTGATATTTTAAAATATACATCTATTTGGCAAGATACTTTAAGGAATGGAACGTTTGGCTTAAATAGTACAAATAAGTTAATTCGTTTTTACGAGGGCGCAACTGGTCTTAAAACTGGTTCAACTTCACAAGCATTGTTTAACTTATCAGGTACTGCTACAAGAGATGGGACTTCTTTTATAGCGGTTGTAATGAGAGCACCGTCAAGTGCAGTAAGACTTGAGGAAGTAAAACAACTTTTAGATTATGGTTTTGCAAATTATGAAGTTAAAAGTGTTTGTGAAAAAGGAGTTGTGACTGGTAGTATAAATGTTAATAAATGTGTAAATCAAAGTTTTGAAGTGGCTATAAAAGATGGTGTTACAATTCTTGCTGATAAAGGTGCAAAAATAGATACAGTTGAAAAAATAACATATAATGATAATTTAATAGCACCTATCTCTAATGGAGATGAAGTAGGAAATATTGAAATATTTAATAAAGATACAAATGAAAAGATAGGAGAGAGTAAACTTGTAATATTAAGGGACGCTCCAAAATCAAACTTAGTTGATTATATTAAGGAAGCTGCAAGATTTTATCTTATAAATAAAGGATAGATTATAGATTATATATTATTTAAAAGTGTCAAAGGTTTTTACAATATTTGTAATAACTTTTGACATTTTTTTACAAGAATTTGCTCGTTAAATTTCATTAAAATTTCATTAATGTTTCACTTTTATTTCATTTTTGGCTTGTTTAAAAAAATTTTTATCTCAGTGTTGATTTTTTATTAATAAAAATATATACTAAATATGATATAGTATATTTTCATTTCTATGAAATATATTTTGAGGTAAAAATTAATTTTTTGGAGGTTGAAACATATGATTGGAATGAGTCAAATTAAGAAAAAAACAATGCAAGGAGTATTTATTGGCCTTGGAATTGGTGTAGTTGGAATTGGACTTTCTTTATGGTGGTCAATAAGTACAATAAAGAGTTATCAAAATGGAACAAATAAGGGGTATAATAAAAAATATACACAAGATGTTGTTGTTTGTAAAAGAGATATAATACAAGGTGAGGTTATTACTGATGATATGGTTACTATTGCTAAAAACATAAATAAAAACACAATACCAAATGGAGCTGCAAAAAGCACAAATGAAGTAGTTGGAAGCGTTGCAAAGTATAATATTGCGGCTAATGTCCCAGTCCTTAGCACTATGGTTACTTCTGAAATAGTTGCAGCTGATGTAAGATCTCAAGAAGTAAATACAGTTCTTATGCCAACTGACCTTAATATTGGTGATTATGTTGATATAAGAATAATGTTCCCTAACGGAACAGATTATGTTGTTTTAGCGCAAAAGAAAATAGAAAATATTGTTGGAACAACTTTTTGGATGGATTTAGCAGAAGATGAAAGATTACTTCTTAACAGTGCTACAGTTGACTCTTACTTAAATCAAGGTTCAAAATTATATGCAACTAAATATACAGATGCAACATCACAAACTAACTTATCAGAAGAAGCAACTACAACAGCAAAAGGTTATGTGTCTGAAGAAATTGATAAAGAACTAAGTACTTTACAAGAAGCAGATGCCGATGAATTTACAGAAAAAATGTTTGATCTAATTATAAAATACAAAAACTTCGCATCATCAGCAACAAGAATAACAGAAAATTATCAACCAAATTCACAAGTAATGCAACTTATGAAATCAAATGATAATATATTAGATCAAGCTACAGCTAAATTAAGTGAAGAATCAAGAAGAAAAATTGAAAGCGGTCTTAGCAGTTACAAAGCTGATAATAAAGAAAATTATAGTAACATTGTAAGTGGAGCTCAAACATCTATAACAACACAACAAAACCAAAGAACAGCTTTATTAAACGGAACAACTGAACAATAGAACCGTAAAATAGGAGGAAATTAAATGCAAGTAATTGGATTAATAGGGTATGTAGACAAATATGATATGATATTAAATCTTGCAAGAGCCATCAATATAATGGATAAATCAGTCCTTGTAGTTGATGCAACTTTAGATAGGAAATTAAAATACATAGTACCTGCCTTGGATAATATAGGCAGGGCCTATGTTACTCAATATAACAATATTGACTTTGCTGTTGGATTTGATAGTATGCACGATGTAGAAAATTATATGGCAGAGCAAAGTATAAATATTGCGTTGTATGATTTTGTTTTAATTGATATGGATAGTGCAAGATCATATGAATTTTTTAGAACAAGAGGATTAGATAAAGTATACTTTTTTATTGATACTAGTGTACTTTCAGTAGCAAAAAATAAAGAAATTATAAAAGCAATGAGAGTGTATAGCAGTGAAGAGGATTCAAAACTTGAGATGACAAAGATAATGTATAGATCATATGTCTCAAGAGCAGCAAATGATTATTTCGAACAAAAAATTAAAGACTATGATGTAAGTTGGAAAGAACCAAGTTATGAATTTCCTCTTGAGGAACAGGATAAATTAGTAGATATTGATTCGCAGTTTAGTGGAATAATTGATACAAGAAAACATACAAAACTATATGTTGCTACACTTGCAGATCTTACTGCTGAAATATTAGGTGATGTTAATGCTAAAAAAGTTTTAACTCAAATAAAAAGGAGGAAAAATTAATGCCAAGAATTGTATTTTGGAGTCCTTATGAAAACATGACAGGAAATACGCATACGGCAGTTGCTATAAGTACGTTAATGGGAATGACACATAAGGTGACAAGTTTACTTATGCAAGCCAACTTTAATTCAAGAAAAATGGAATCTTCTTTTACTCCATATGAAGAATTAAAACAAAGTGGTGTATTTAATAATTCAAATATTGGAATAAATGCTCTAATTAGACTTATTTCTAGTAATAAACTTACAGCAGATTCCATTCAAAACTATGCTAAACCTGTTTTGAAAGAAAGATTAGATGTTTTGTATGGAATGAGTGCAGACGATCCTGATGGATATAAACAAATTATTGACAATCTTCCATACATGACAAGAAAAGCTGATGAAATATATGATTTAGTTTTTGTTGATATGCCAAAATCATTGGATAAAAAGAGCATTATGGATACGGTAGCAGATGCTGAAATAGTTGTATGTGTTGTAAATCAGGATGCAGTAAAGTTTAGTGATTTCTTTACTACACTTTCAAATAATGAGAGCTTAAAAGACAAAACTAAGATTATTGTTATAGCTGATTATGAAGCAGCTTCAAAGTTTAATGTTATGAATATAAAATTAAAATATAAAGTTAAAGATCCTATATATGTAATACCACATAATTATATATTTGCTGATGCGTGTAATTCTGGAACTGTTATAGATTTTTTATATAAGAATATTAATTCTGATCCAAAAGATTATAATGGTAATTTTATTTTTCAAACATTAAACATTGTAAATGAAATTGTAAATATTGCAAAAATAAAAGATAATTAAAAATAATAGAATAAGAGGTGGAAAGTATGTCAGTTGCTTTTGTATTTAATATTGTACTTATCGTACTACTAGTTGCATTTGTTGCCTTTTTTATAATTTACAAAGTAAAAAAGACTAGCCCTGATGAAGATAGTAGACGTTCTGAACTTGAAAGAACAAAAGAAAAGTATAGTATAGCAAGTATGCAAGCATTTATAAAAAAACAATTTGATGAAATCACAAGAATGAATCTTTACGATTTGGCTCTTTCAGAAGAAGAATTTGAAAGAAGAAAAAATGTAAAGTATGAACTAAAAAAAGCACTAAAGGGAGCAGGTTATGCTGATGCTAGTGATAAAAAATATGTAAAGACTTTAATGTTTGATTTGTTAAGAAATACATATAAAGTAAACAACTCTAATATTAATAATGCAATTCCTTTTAATGAATTTGATGAACTTACACCACAAGATGAATTTGAAATATTGTTATATTTATATAAAAAGCAATTTAAAGCAGAGGCACTTACACAAATTATTACAAAATATAATTTGGATGAACCTAAATATGAATTTGATCCAGAGGTTCCATCTTATGTTATAACAGCTTCTGAAATACATCAAATATTTCAAAATGAAGTAACTCCTGATACTCTATCTTTCGAAGATAAACTAGAAATTGTAGTTCAAAGAGTTTATCAAGGATATAAAGGATACAGTGTTGTAGATGATATTCGTGACATGAATATTGATGGTGTATCCGGTGGTGTATCTGGTATACCTCCATCATTCTTGGATCAAGTTGTAGGTATGGAAGATTACCTAGAACAAATGAATGAGAGAAAGATACCAATGTCTTATGACAGTGTTTGGATATTCTATAAAGGTAAATCAACTTACTTATCTTTCTTATCGTTTGGTAGTGAGTCTGAACTTAAAAGAGTGTGTCAAAATATATATAAATATAATAACCCAGGACAATTGTCTGAGTCTGTTGGTTATAAAATAAATGAAATGAAAGATGGTTCGCGTATTGTTGTTTTACGTCCAAACTTTTCAGAATCATGGGCATTCTTCGTAAGAAAATTTGCTCCTCCAACACTTATTTCTGCAGAACAGCTTTTAATACATGAAAATAAAGCAAATGTAATTGAGCTATTAAAATATTTAGTTAGAGGTGCAAGAGTAACAGCAATAACTGGTGAACAGGGTTGTGGTAAAACAACATTACTAATGGCTATAATGAAATATTTATACCCAACAATTACAATCCGTGTACAGGAAACAGCATTCGAGTTACACTTAAGAAAAATTTATCCTTATCATAACATTTTGTCACTTAGAGAAACTGAAACTATAAATGGACAAGAAGGTCTAGATGTTCAAAAGAAAACTGATGGTGGAGTTAACATACTAGGTGAGGTTGCAACTGATCCGGTTGCTGCATGGATGATTCAAATGGCACAGGTTGCCTCTAAGTTTACACTATTTACTCACCATGCTAAAACATTTCCAAACTTAATCACAGCACTTAGAAACTCACTTTTAAAAATAGGTATGTTCCAATCTGAAGATGTTGCAGAGGTACAGGTTGTATCTGTTATAAACTTTGATATTCACTTAAAAAGAGGAACAGATGGTACAAGATATATTGAAAGAATAACAGAATGTATTCCTCTTGAGAAAAAGTTTACATATAATAGTGATTACAAAAATTATAAAGATATGGACAAGAAGTTAGACAGCTTTATGGATAACGCAGTAGAATATTTTGAGCATATGACTCAAACAAGTAATTATACATATAAAAATATTGTAGAATGGCACGATGGAAAGTATGTATTTGTAAATCCAATAAGTGAAGAAAATATTAAATCTATGAGAGACAATATGTCACCAGAAGATGTAAAAAGTTTTGATAACTTCATAGATACAGCTTGGAGGTGATAAAATGAGTGTTACTTATATAGCAATAGGTTTACTAGCTGTTTCTGTAATTGGAATAACTGTATTACTTGTATATCTTAGATTATTAAAACATAAATACAAGAAAAATTCTGCGCTTTTTGCAAAAGATAATCTTGTTGTAAAAAACAAATCTAGTTTTAAAGATATATTTGATAGATTATATCAAATGGTATATATGACATTTGTTAAAATGCCAGTAATAAAATATTATACAAAGAAAACAAGACTAAAACTTGAAATGACAAATGATTATACAGAATATGAAATAAGAAAAAGAACTGGTAAATATATGCTAATTGCAGTAATATTCATTTTTGTTTCATTATTTGTATTACTAAATCTAGTAAATGATTTATACATGTCACTTATAGTTATAGTTGGTGTTTTAATTATTGCAGAAAAGATGATAGATCTTGGTATAACATCTGTTTCAAATAAAATATTAAGGCAAATGCCTGATACATTTACTGCAATAAGACATGCATTTCATGAGCATGGAATGATTGATGAGGCTTTTAATACAGCAATTGATGAAATGGGTGATAAAGAAATAGGGCCTCAATTAAAGAAGATAAAAGAAGCTATAATATCTGATAATCCAGAAGTTGAGCTTGAAAAATATTATGATACAGCTCCAAATAGATTTCTTAAATTGTTTGCTGGTATATCATATCTGACTTATGACCTAGGTGATAGGAAGGTTGATGGTACTTCTGTTTATCTTAAAAATTTAAACAATATTTTACAAGATATATATCTTGAAATACTAAAACAAGATAAAATAAATTATATGTTTAGAAGTTTAAATATTATTGCTGTAGTACCACTTATATGTATTAAACCATTACAGGCTTGGGCTGAGTCAAACTTCCCAGCACTATCAAACTTCTATAACAGTAGTTTTGGATTTATAATGCAGTCTCTTATAATAATATCAATATTTGTATCATATTTAATGTTAAGAATTGTAAAAGAAGATTCTGAACAAATAAAATTTGATAGAGTAGCAAGTGTAAAATGGCAAGACAAGCTATATAAAATAACAATTGTAAAATTAGTGGTAGATGCATTTAAATCAAGACCACATACAAAGAAAAATAGAAAAGAAACAATGCTTATTAAAAATACTAATTCTTATCTTACTATTGAATGGTTGTATGTAAATAAAATAACAGCAGCTTTTGTTACATTTATTCTTGCTTTAATACTTATGTTTAATGTAACAAGAATAGATGTAAAAGCCACATATAACAAAATAAGTGATGAATTTTTATCATTTGGACAGCTTACAGAGCAACAAGAACAAGCTGCACAAGCTATTAATGATAGAGATAAAACGTATATTGATAAATATAAAAATAAAAATGTTACAAAGGAACAACTTGAAATGGAATTTGCTGATCCTGTAACGGGTAAAGCTGACGCAGATGAAGTTACAAGAGTATATGATAAAATACAAAGTGTTAAAAATTCATATATTAAATTCTGGCAAGTACTTACATCGTTTGTTCTAGCATTTATAGCCTACTATGTTCCATCAATTATATTATTTATACGTAACAAAATACGTGAGATGGAAAAAGAAAATGAAATTATGCAATTCCAGTCAATTATACTTATGCTTATGTATATAGACAGAATTGATGTACAAACGATTCTAGAATGGTTATGTAGATTCTCTTATGCATTTAAAGAACCAATTGCAACATGTCTTAACAATTATGAATCTGGTGCATATGAAGCATTAGAAGAATTAAAAGAAGATGTACCTTACAAGGATTTCCAAAGAATTATAGAACAATTACAGTCAGCTGTTGAGAGAATACCAATAAGAGATGCATTTGATGAACTTGAAACAGAAAGAGCTTTCTTCCATGAAAGAAGAAAAGAAGGAAATGAAAGGTTAATTAAAAAGAAAACAGCAATAGGTAAAGTACTTGGATTTACACCAATGGTACTACTTATAGGTGGATATTTAGTTGCACCACTTATGATTGTATCAATAATGCAAATGATGAATTACTTTACAAAAATGTCTTTCTAAAAGACAAATAAAATAGGTTATAACACCATTTCCATAAGGTGTTTAACATATATGTTTATAATTATTTAAAAGGAGGTATATAAATTATGGATAACGCACAAAAAGCGATCATGATTGGTGTTGGACTTTTCATCACAATCATAATAATTGCAGCAGTAATGCTTATCACTGGTATGGGACAAAACCTACTAAACAAAGGTCAAGCTCAAGTTAGTGGTATTTCTGAAAGTTTAATGAACGATTTAGTTGCTCAATACGACGGAAAAAAAATGTCTGGTGCTCAGGTTAGAACAGCAGCTGTTCAGTTAGTTAATAGAGACGATGCTACTATCACAGTCACAATTGGTGATCAATCGTATACTAAGGCAACAGCTGATGTTACAAATTCAATTAATGCACAAATAAAAACATTAGGTACAACTTCACAATTTGAAGGATCTGTATCAAATTCTGGTGGAGCGGTTACAGTAACATTTACTAAAAAATAGTATTTTAAATATTTTTAAAGGTATATAATTATATACGAATATATAGTTATATACCTTTACTACTAATATATAGTTTAAAAAATTAATTTAATGTGGAAAATGTTGATAATTTAAATAAATTAATTTCTTAAAGTGTATATTATATATATAAATTTAAAGTGAGGTGGTAAAATCATGGACGAAAGTGCTCCAATTAGAGCTATTGTAATAGGTGTAAGCACTTTACTTGCAGTTGCTACAATTTCTGCAGTTTTAATGTATTATAATACAGCAAAACAAATGGCATCAAATGTTGGACGTGGCCAGGATTTTGCTGCAAATTATGACCAAAGTATTCAAGATATTTTAACAGCAGGAACATATAATGTATCTGGAACAAACTATATTACTGGTGCAGATGTAAAAAATTTACTTAATTATTTTTATGACAATGAAGAGGTTCAAATTAATGTAATTGATATTAAATACATAGATGAATATGAAAATTACACACCTAAACTAGCAACTGGAACAAGACGATATAGTAATGCTAATAAAGGAACAACCTATGATTTAGCAATTCAAGATATTATGGACGGGCAAAGATTTTCTGTAAAAGTTGAGGAAAATGTTTCAATAAATGATGGAAAACAAGGAACTTTAATTACTATTAATAACGAAGGTTAAATGTATAATAAGGAGGGAATATGGAAGATAATTTACAAAGAGTTTTTTCAATATTAATTTCAATACTTATTTTATTTATATTACCATTATATATTGCTTTTGAAAAAATGGATGATATATCATATTCTCTTGCACTTAAAATTACTAGTAATTTTGTAGACAATGTAACTGCAAAAGGATATTTAACAAAAGAAATGTATAATGATTACATATCAAGGCTTTCAGTCACAGGAAATGTGTATGATGTAAAAATGGAACATGTTGCTAAAAAATATGAACCTGCACTTTTTGTATATAATGATAAAAATAGAGTTATATCTATTCTTGATTATTCTTTGTTTGCTGAACAGTGGACAAATAGTGAAGATAGTTTAAAGCTATCTTCTCGAAATGTTGCTTATAGTTATAAAAAATCAGATATTAAGTTATCATATAATACGTCAGAAATAAAATACACACAAGAACAAATATTAAAAGTATTAAACTCAAATGGTGATATACCATATTCAAAGATGTCACTAAATCAATATTCTTCATTAGATAAGAAAGAAATTACTAGTCTTCCATATATGTATGCTAATTATAAATTAAATGATGATGCTAATATGGAAGTTGATAATGAAAATAGAATATATACAATGAATAAAGGCGATGAATTTTCTGTTAGAATAAAAAATGAAAATGTAACAATTGCTACAGTTTTATTTAATGCATTTACTTTAGGAATAGGCGGAACTGAAAATAATGTTCGTGTATATATAAATTATGGAGGAACTATTAAAGAAGAAGAGTATAAAAATTTAGAAAATAACAATGATAAAGTGTTTATGCTTGGTGATGTAAATGGAGATGGAACTGTTAATGTTCTTGATGTGACATTATTAGAAAAATATTTATCTAAAGAAGTAAATCTTTCTTCTGATCAACTTAAATCCGCTGATGTAAATCAAGATGAAATAATAGATATAAAAGACTTGACGTCATTGAAACAAATGACTAGTTAATTATAGTTATATAATTTAGGAGGTGAGTCTCACTATTGGATTACATGTCAAATAAAGCATTGATAATTGCTGTAAGCTTAATTGTGACAATGGCAATTGCAAGTGCAGTTCTTTTAATTATAAATCAAGTTGTAACTGTATATGGACAAGTGTATGAAACAGATACTTCTATTCAATCTGGATTCGATGAGTTTGACTCATATGATAATACTCAAAAAACAGCTTTAGATGTATTAAATACAGTTAAGAAGTATAAAAATAATAGTTTAGTTAGTGTTGTAGATGGAAATGGTAGTCCATATAATGAAGAAGCTTTGAAAAGAAGTTTAAATGTTGAAAATGCAGGTACAGGAGATTTGTCTGTAAATTCAACAGAGGCATCTAAAACATACAGTTCTACAATAAAAAGAGATAATAATAAAGTGACAATAATATTAAAGGAAAATTAGTATTCAGGGGGTGAAAATAATGGATGAATCAACAAATACATTATTATATACAGCTACATATGTTATTATATTTATAATTGCTGTAAGTTTAGCTATTGTTCTATTTTTAAGTGTAAATAGATTTGCTGACTCTGCATTTGAGTATTCAGAGGGAATAGAAACATCTATTATTAATACTCCAACAACTGGACTTGAAGAAGCACAAAAAGGCCAAGCTCATTTGACGAGTACTGACGTATTTTCATATTTTGTAAATTACATTAAAAAGGACCTATATGGTGTGAAAAAATCAGATGAAGGATATAAAGTTAAAATAACGACCGAATCAGGGAATTTGGATAGTAATATGAGTTATGCTGAGGCATTAAAGAAAATAGGTACAAAGAATTACATTTTAAGATACAAGGGAAACAAAAATATAGAAATAACGCTAAATTAAATTATATTATTTGATAGTAAAAGGGGGAGATAGTATTTATGAAGGATAATTTAAGTATTGTTATAACTATAATTGTTTTAGTACTTCTTATGGTGCTATTTCCTCTATATAATTTTTTTGAAAGACAAGATGATATGTCATATAATTTAGTATTAAAGGCGACTACCAATTTCGCAGATCAAGTAATGAATAATGGATATATTGATCAAAATATGTATAATAATTTAGTAAATGAATTAGGTAATACAGGAAATATATATGATATACAGATTGAAGCACACAGAAAAGTTTTAACAAAAGACAAAGATAACATTACAGGTGATACATATGTTGAGCAAAGCTATATAGACTATAACGATGATATATTTAATTCATTAGAAAAATCCAATGGTGTTATGGATAAACAGCTAAAAAATAATATATACTTAATGAATGAGAACGACGAAATATATGTAAAAGTAAAAAATAGTAATACAACGCTTGCAGGTTCTTTGTTCAATTCAATTATAGTTACATCTTCTAAGACAAGAATAGAAGTAAATTATGGGGGAATTATAAAAAACAACTCATGGGCAAAAATTGACGCAACATATAAAGGACATATACAGGCTCCAGGTGCGCCAAGAATTACAGTTGGTGGAGAAGGGGTTACTGGTAATAGTATTCAAATTTCATATAATAAATTTATAGATACAGATATAGAAGCTACATCTGTAGCATTTAATAACCAAGATACAAATATTCCAAATGAAATTGAAAAATATATTTGGAGTATAACAGATAATAGTACAAAAGAAAGTTATGATTATAATACTTCCAACAAACTAGAAAAAAAGGAAGATTTCTTTAAAGATGGTAATACATATAAAATAGAAGTATACTCAGTTGATAAACTAGGATATCGTTCTGATAGTACAATAATTACTCTTGAATTGAAAGAACCACCATCTACTGCTGGTGAGATTAAAAAAACATTTACAAGTGATGACTTAGAAAAAGTAAAAAAATATCTAGAAAACAATGAGAAACTTACTAGCCAAGAAAATGAACTATATGACATTGATAATAATCAAAAAATTACAGCTGAGGATATGGAATATATAAATGAATATTTAGAAAATGGGTATATAACTGGTGATGTTAATCAAGATTTTAAAATAACAGAAGAAGATAATAAAATGCTATTAGAGTATATCGCCAAAGTTGTTACGTTGAATGAAACTCAGTTAAAAGCTGCTGATGTTAATAAGGATGGGTTTATTGATACGAGTGATGCTACAGAAATTTTAAAACTGATTTCTAAAGCTCAAACTATTAAATAAATATATTTGAAAAGGGGTGTATAAATGAAAATTACAGACTTTGCTTTGATATTTGTTGGAATTACTCTTCCAATTATTATAACGGTGTATGTAAATGTTTCTTTTACAATAAAAGCAGAAGAACAAGAAATGTATTACAAAAAAATAATAAATGCTGCATTAGATGATGCCTCTTATCAAATGAAAGAAGTTGAAAACACAGATAAGGAAATTGACTATGGATACTCAGGTACTAGTGATAATAAAATCAGTGTAAATGCACAAGTGGGTGTTGATACTTTTTTAAATTCATTATATAATAATTTTGGAATAAAAGGTAATGATACTGCTGAAAATTACTTACAATATTTTATTCCAGCTATAGCTATAATAGACTATAATGGAGTTCAGGTATCTTCAATTGAAGAATTTACAGAAAATGGACAAAATGTAATAAAGCATGTGTTAAAGCCAAAGAAATATTACTCATATACATATTATTTATGTACAAATCCAGGGGATGTAAGCAAACTTACTTATACAGAAGATTATGAAACAGCTGTAAAAAATGGTCTTCATTCAACTCACATAGTAGAATTTACAATGGATGATTACATTACACATAGAGGATATGTATATAAAAATACAGGAGATATAGATGAAATAGGAGTTTCAAGTTTCTATATATCAGATAGCAAAAACAATTCAAAATTGGTTGCAAATGTTGATAGTAATGCTTCATTATTACAAAGGGAAAAAGATGTATTACCTAAAATAATTTCAAACCTACAAAATAAAAGAAAATCAGTTATAATTAATTCTATACAAGACGAGATGGAATATGCAACTAATAACAATAATTCTTATGCATCACAAGCAGGGATAAGATATAATTTCGTATTTCCAACTTTAGAAGAAGGAGAAATGGAGAGTCAAATACAAAATGTTGGTATAATGGCTTTAGTTCAAGGAATATCAATTGGAAATAGATATTTAAATGTAAGAGCATATAGTACATCAAAATTAACAGAAATAACTCGTTATTATTTATCTATTCCAAATACAGATGGAATATATAAGACAAAGTATAATTTAAATCTATACCATAAAGATAAAAATTGTCCAGAATATAGAGCTTTTGCAAGTAATAAAGAAAATGTTAATATTACTCCAAGCTTTTTATTTACAAAACAACAAGCTGCATCGGTAAAAGCAGTGTTGAAAAAAGATAATACATATATACAATTGGAAGGATTTTATCCTTGTCCAGTATGTAATCCATAGAGATTAAGAGGTGAAATTAATGAGTGTTGATAAAACAAACGATATGGAAACTAAGAATGCAAAAAAAAGTAAAGATGAGAAAGAAAAAAATAACGAAGAGAATAGCAATAAAGAAAAAAAGGAAAAAATTATTCCAGCTTATCAAAAAAAAGATGAACCTGAAAAAAAGAAAAAAGTAAAACCAGATAAAAAAACAATAAGGTCAAGAATTACTATAGCGATAATCATAGCCTTTGTTGTATTAATAGGTTTAGCTATTTTTGGAATTATTTCTCTTGTAAATTATAACAAGTACAAGCCTTACAGAAAATATGAAGAAACAATGAAAACATATGGATTTGATAAAATGTACAATAATGAAAGTGCAAAAACTGGTGAGAGTATTACAAAATCTGAAGCAATAAAAATGATTTTATCAGTAGCATTTAATACAAGTGATATATCAGGATTTGCTGGGGAACCAGAAGAAAATTATGATAATGCAATATGGGTTGAATATGCTAAATATAGAGGTATAATAGGAGATGCTGATATTACTAAGGATAATGCAAATGATAAAGCAACATACATAGAAGTAATACGTTATCTTGCAAATGCAAAGGTAAAAATTCTAGAAAAAGATTTAAACTCTGCAATAAATTTAAAAGTAAAAGATATTAATAAATACAAAACTGATGAACAGACTGCAATAGAAGATATGATTGAAAATGAAATTATAACAATAAACACTAAGAAGATAAATGGTAAAAAGCATATTTTTAAAGGACAAATGAATGAATTAATTTCAAATTTTGCTGTTAAGTATAACACTCTAACTATAAATGATGAAAAGATAAATATTAGTGAAGATAAAGAACCATCTAATAAAGATCAATATCCATATACGCTTGCTAGTGTAGATAAGAGTGTGTATGAAATTGAAGATTATGTGTTTTCAAGTGATAGATACCAAAATGCAAAAGAAGTATATTCTAATAAAAAAGAATTTTATAATCAAATAACAAATTATATAACACAATATTTTGACACTATTTTAAATATTGATTATAAAACAATAAACGAAGATGATTTTATAAACAACTTAAGACCTGTTATGTTATATGGCGTTGAAAGAGAGGATGTTGAGCAATATATAAATTATGTTAAAGAAAACAAAATAGAAATATCAGGAAAGGCAACAGTTAATTTGCCAGCTGTGTATTTTGATGGAAGAAACTATAGAGTTAGAACTACAATTGAAATGGATTTATCAAATTGTATAACAAATAAAAATCTATTCTTTGGTGATGATCCAGAGGGAGAAACTGAATATGATTTAAAAAATACAAAGATGATTTTAGACGTACCAATGGGTGAATCAATAGATGTAGATCTTAATCTTAGTATATTTAATGGTATGTTAACGAGCTGGATAGCCGGAAACGTTGAATTTGAATTATAAAGAAAGGAGGAAAAAATGAAAAAATTTTTTAAATATTGCTCATTTGTTATACTAACTATTTTATTTTTTAGCTTATATAATAGTATAGAAGCAAGGGATATTGAAATACATGGTACAAGTTGGAATAAAGGAGTTGAATTTACCACTTCTATTGGAGCCTATAGTAAACTTTATTCAAGATTGGAAAGAGAAGGGAAACTAGGAGTAAAACAATGGTACAATAATGCCCAAAGTTATGTTAAGCCACACGGAGATAATTTATACAATAATATAAGTGATGGAACAGTTGGATCCTATTCATATGTTATTCATAATAAACCATTTTCAACATATACGGATAATGTTAGTATTAATAATTATAATGCATATGAGTATATGTATAATTATAAAGTAGGAGAAAATAATACTGTTTCATTTTCCTTTAGAACAACAAGTGTTACAGGAGTGAATGATAATGTGAATTATATTGAATTTGCAAAGCTTTCGGATTATTATATTGTTGAAAAAAAGACGGTATCAGGAAAAAATTCAACATACTATCCATATATCCAACATAATTATTTTCCAAAAGAGTATGTTGATAAATTAAAGGAAAATTTAAATGATTATATGGCAGGCTCTAATGGTAGTTCATATTATTTTTACATTTCAGAACCAGTGGCTTGGAAGTATCCTGGTTCTACAATGATTGCTGGTGGAGAAAAGCAAAGAAGTGTCTATGTGGGAAAAGATAATACTAAAACTAGAAATGTAGGTTTGCTCAAAGCAAAAGATGTTGCTAATGTTGATAAAACAGCTATAAATGCAGTAGGTTATTATACATCTGAAACAGGCCATACATATAAGAATCTAGCTGACTTGTTTGGAATTTCACGGAATTGGTTGGTCGCTGGATGATCAAGCTGAGATTTCATTTTTAAATTATTATGATAATAAATTATATATTCCTAAAAATGTTATTAATACGCAAAGTAAAGTATATGTAAGACATGTTGACGCTAACAGTGGAAAATCTATTGGAAAAAATGAAAATGAAATTTTAATATCTGGTGAAACCAAATCTATTAAAAGCAATGCTGGTCTTCCAAAAAATGATGTTGCTGCAAATGAGGGCTTTTCAGAGTATTATGAAATAAATTCTGGTGAAACTTTGTATGTTAGTAGACTGTTAAATTTAGTTCAGAATGGTTATTATTATAAAGTAGACAGTGTAACCAAAAGTACAGAAAATACTTATGATGATGCTTTAAAAAATGAAAAAAATGCAAAAGCAAATAAAAATGATAGTGTTTCTGTAACAGCAGGAGATAATAGTAAAGTAACAGTTATTACATTCAAATATAGTAAAGTGCCAACAAATCCAGATCCAAACGATGATGATAATAAACCAAAGGGAGGAGTAGACACAGTTGATGCTGATGGTATAAGTGATAATTGCCAAATGTCATATACTCCAACGAATGAAAAAATAAAACCATATTTAGTAGCAAATAAAGTAAAATTTTTAAATTTAAAATATGAATATGTTATTGAAAATAATGAGGTTAAATATAGATCAAAAATATTTAATGTTCAAAAATTGGTTTCGGGTAATATTTCTGATAACGATAAATATAGTGATAATGTTGGAAAAATATTCGGTGGTAAAAATGATAAAGAGACTCTTTTAGAGGGAAGTTCACCTCAAACTTTTGCAATTACAAACAATATAGATAAAGATTTGGATAAATTAAAAAAAGTTGAAGGTTTACCAACAGTAAACTACTTAAATGATATTGCAAAGAAAAAAACAACCAAAGATGATTCTTCAACATATTATAAAGTTCCACAAAACAGGTATAATGGACTTAGAATTCCGAAACTTAAAGCTAATTATCAAGAGTATAATGTTTTAAATAAAAATACTGGGGAAATAGAATCAACAGATGTCAATAACACAATAAAAGTTCTAGTATATAATCCAATAAAGGTTGGAAGTGTTTCTGTTAAATCAGAAGGAGTTGTTGATCATTCTACTACAGACGAAAAAAATAGTGCTGTAATTCAAAAGAATGCTAATTTTGAACTTAATATAGGTGAGGTAGATGGTGAACCTTATGTTGGACATACATATAATGAGTATTTAGATAAATACTATTTGATTTTTGATATTAGTATTGTTAAAACGGATAAAACGGAATATGCTGGATTATATCGTGTAGTTGGTAAGAATCTTGAACCTATGAATGTAGGAGTTACAGGTGAAATTCCAAGAGGAACAATTATTGAATTAAATAAGAATCAACAAACGTTTAGTGCAAAGGCTGGACAGACAAATTCAAGTGATAAAATATCTCAAAATGCGAGTCAAATTACATTAATAGGATCTTCAAATAATATGCCAAGTGATTGGTTAAAATCATATGTATTAAGACATGAAAAAAATAATCTTTTAAATTCAGAAATGGTGAAAAATTATATTTCAAATGAAACAAATAGCACTTATAAATTAGGTACAGATATTAATGGTAGTTCTACAGATGTAAAACTAGATTATTGTGAAGGGGGTATTGACTATACAAAATATAAAGTCCATGATAGTTATGCATATGATGGTAAGGATATGTTCGGAGATGCATATTACTTTGCAAAAAATACAAAATCAATTACAAATATAGGAAGAATATATGATTTTAAAGTAACTGATTGTTCCGATATAGATTATAAAAAAGTGTTTAGAAAAACTACTGGAAATAATGTTAATTCTTTAACTGGGGTAGAGTATTTCTCTGGAATTAAGAAATTTAGCATATTCTCAAGTGATGTTAACACTTTAGAAGATAGAGAAAATGTAAAATCTGTTTCTTCATCATCAAAGACAATATTGCCTTTAGGACCATATAAAAACACTGATACTTCTTATGTCAATGCTCCTAAGATGGGATATAGAATTAGTTTTGATTTAAAAACAAGCGGATATTATAATTATACGGAGAGTAATGCAAAAAATTCTAAAAGGGTGATTAAAATTACACCATCATATTATTACATTTCTAAAGATGGACAGAAATATAACTCTATTAATATAGACTTGTATTATAAAAACTCAGATGGTAAATATGTAAAATTTGTTGGAAGTGATTATACAATTTACTTTAAACCAAAGGATGGATATAGAACAAAAAATAATTCGACAACAACACCAGATAATGAATTTATGTCAGAACAATTAGAACCATTAAAGATTGGATCTAGTGAAGGATTTACATTGGACTATAAAATGATGAATACATCTAATGATAATTTTATTCAATCATGGTATGGTGAATTCAAATTACCTAATTCTACAATAGTAACTGAAAATGGAAATGTTTCAAAACCATTAACAGATGGTTATGTAGGAGTTAAATTTAATATAGAATGTATTGATACTGATTCAAGTTCTAAAGTAAAAACAATTAGTTATAATACTAATAATAAAAATGCTAGTCCAAATACAAACACATCTCAGTGGGATTATGAGGGCTACCTTGGATTTAGTAATCCAGGAAGTGCAGCAGGCGATATAGCTTTACAATTAGAAAAAGGTACATGGACTGTTAACGATAATAATTCAGAACCTAAAGCAAAATATACAGACATTAAGGGAACAGTTGCTTTGTTTGACTTAGATAATAGAGCAGCAAATGATTTTGATTAAATATCAGGGTAAAACCTGATATTTTTTTGTCTAAATTTGTCAAAAAAGCTGTAAATTCTTATTATAATATATAAAAATAGTTATATTATAGATAAAATGAAGAATAATCGTTGACAAACTATACATAATATGGTATAATTTTTGTGTGAGTATATTTTATTACTCTCCAACAATACGGAGAGTAGTGGATCTCCGTAAAAATACTGAAATATTTTAACATTATAAAAGGAGAATTCATTATGAAGAATAAAATAAGAAAAGCAACTTTACGGGTTTTATCAACTGTTTTGGCTGTATTTATGCTCATTGGAGTTTATTCAGTGGGAGTAAGTGCGGCAACAGATGATGGAGTAATACGTAATGATGAAACTGGTATTCCAGATCCTGTATTATATAACTACTTGATAAGTGAGTATGATACAAATGCTGATGGTGTATTACAGAAAGAGGAAGCTGCGCAGGTAACAATTCTTAAATGTGCAAACTATGATTTAGATAAAGTCAATGTGATATATTCTCTAAAGGGATTAAAGAATTGTACAAATTTAAAATCACTTATTGTTACAGATCATAAACTTAGCAATTTGGAGGGCATTGAAGGCTTAAAACTTCAAGCTGTTTTTGTATATGGTAATCAACTGACGGATATATCTGCAATTTCAGGTATGCATGATACTTTAATTGAATTAAATGTAATGGCAAATAAACTTTCAAAATTACCTGATTTAAGAAATTTTGATAAGTTATATGTAAATCCTAGAGGAACAACAACCTCTTGTACCAATTTCAGTGTTAATAAATTATCAACAAAGGAAATGGAAGCAAAACTTCCAGAACGTTTTGCTGATGACATTAAATTTTGGGCAATTGATCAAACCCCTGATCCCGAAGAGTTGGATCTCGTTGATGAAGGTACAGGAATAAAGGTAAAAGGAACAATGGATCCTGATGCAACTCTTAAGGTTGAAAAAGTTGAAAGTACAGTAGAAGATGCTGTAGCAACTTATGATATCACACTTCGTAAAGATGGAGATGTTATTCAGCCTTCTGGTACAATTACAATTTCAATTCCTTCAGAAATTAAAGATTGTAAATTGTTCTGGGTTAAAGATGATGGCACTAAAGTTGAAGTAAATGCAATTTACGAAAATGGTAATTATGTGTTTACAACTGATCACTTAAGTGTTTATGCATTAGTTAAGGAGTCTGAACCTACAACAACAGAGCCAGTTGAAACAACAACAGCTGAACCTG